>ENA-OPBO01000294-OPBO01000294.1-human-gut-metagenome-genome-assembly--contig:-NODE-294-length-43960-cov-17.062453_pt1 | contig 43960 bp, 48 predicted proteins | sample MGYA00241071_ERZ501458 | MGnify/ENA primary metagenome ERZ501458 (study PRJEB25962, sample SAMEA2042509) | human gut metagenome | biome: human gut; feature: human-associated habitat; material: faeces... | reverse complement strand
GCATATCTGAAGAATCTGAAGGCGCCTGCCCAGACACACTTTTTGAAACACTACCCCGATCTCCGGAACCCCGCAACGCAGGTCGCCGTTGTCCGCAATTGTGGCTATGTGGCCGTTCGCGGTAATGCCGCGCGGAGGTTCCCGTCGCAGTGCGTGGCGCTGCCGACCGATCCTTACATGGCAGCAAATCTTCTGAAGTTTTACGTTATGGGTGATATCAGCGATCCGGAACGCGGCAACCTGGGTGCCGTCGTGAAGTTCGTGACCGCGACGCCGCAGAACTACTGGCTCCCCGAGTGGGGATCGGCCCCCTACCAGTTGGATTATACCACGAAGGGGCTTGGCGAGGAGATCTCCATTGCGATGCCTTCCGACAACTTCGAGGCCGATCTCGACAGCAGCGGCGATCTCAGTTGCGAGAAACGGGGCCGCAATCTGGTTTTCACGCTGCATGAATGGCCGTCGTATGGCTCCGGAACCGCCTATTACAACCTGCGGCTGCGTGTGGGCGAGAGCTATACCCAGGTGCAGGTGGCCGTGACGCATTGATTTGCCGCCCGAATCGGCAAGCCTGCTGTCCGGCCCGGCAAAAAGTGACGCCCGGAGAGAATCACTCTCCGGGCGTTTTGCGTTCCGTACGGTCGGGTGTGTGCAGCAGGTCGAGGAGTCCCGTGACGATGGTCACCCTGCGCATGACCCATTCGTAGCCGCTTCGTGCGGCGCGGGCCACTTCGTAGACGGTTTCGGCGCGTGAACGGAAACGTTCGACCGCCTCGCGGATTGCGAGCAGATAGATCCCCGCCGAGGCTGCGGCGAAGAGACCGCTCAGGATCAGCGTTGCGGCGATGAACGACCCCATGACCTCCGAAAGCCACACCACGAGGGCCGTCAGCAGCATCAGGATCGTGATGGCGACACACGTCCCGAAGAGGAGAAATACGACGACAAAGCCTCCTCCGGAGCTTTTTCCCGTCTCCATGGCCGGCCGGTGTGGCTACTCCTCGCCGCAACGGCAGCGGGCCTCCTCGATCTGCTCCTCGACCTCGCTGAGCTTCTCCTTCACGCGGTCGATCTCGTCGTCGAGCGAATCCTTGATCTTGCGGCGCAGTTCGGGACCCGACTGCGGGGTGAAGAGCATCGTCAGGGCCGATCCGATGATCATTCCGCCGACGAGCGATACGATGGCAATTCCTGTGTTTTTCATGGTTGCAGAAGTTTTTGAATTCACCCCATACGTTTGCAAACTCCGCGCCAAAGCCGTATCTTTGGGGTCATGATTCCCGAACCGCGCATCTGTGTCTCCTTTACCGGCTACCGCACCTATCGCGACGAAGCCCGCAGTCAACTCGCTTCGGCGCTCGAGGTGCTTTACCGGGAGGGTTTCCGCACCTTTCTGAGCGGAATGGCCCTCGGTTTCGACCTGGCGGCGGCCGAAGCTGTCGTGGCGTTGCGGCACGCGCATCCCGACGTGCGGCTGGTAGCCGTGGTTCCGTTTCGCCGTCAGGCGGCCCGCTTCCCGGCGGTGCAGCGGCGGCGTTACGAGGAGGTTCTGGCTCGGGCCGACGAGGTGGTGGTGCTGGCCGAGGAGTACCATCGCGGCTGTTATGCCCGGCGGAACGACTTTCTGGTCGATCATGCCGCGGTCCTGGTGGCGTGGTACGACGGTTCGCCCGGCGGGACGCACTATACCGTCGAACGGGCCCGTGCCCGTGGCCGTGAGATCGTCTATCTGTCGCCGCAGCTTCCCGCAGCCCTGCGGGTCTGCGAATTTACGGCCTCTTCGCCGGCAGACGCGGAGGTCTCCTCGCCGTTGCAGAGGAGGCTCTTCTGATCACCGGCGGACTCTCCGCAGCAGCCCTCCTCTCCCTTTTCTGCGTTTTCTTCCCGGCGGCCGATCCTCGCTTCGAAACTGCCTCTCCGGGCGGATCTTTTCTCGGCGGATCTTTTCTCAGCGACCCTTCGATGTCCCCTCCCCGGTAGCCGTTGTGCGCTTTATGACCGCCTCTCCGGGTGGATCTTCTCTCAGCGGCCCGTCTCTCAGCGGCCCTTCGATGTCCCCTCCCCGGCGGCCGTTGTGCGTTTTATGACCGCCTCTCCTGGATGGCCCTGTCAGCTTGTTTGCCGTCCGATCTCTGGTTCGGCACTTCCCGACTACACGAAAAATCCCGGAGCCAGCAGACTCCGGGATTGCATATCAGTCCTTTACAGACTCTTATTTCCAGTTGAGGATCTTGTGGAAGTCGTAAGCCTCGGGATTGGGCACATACTTCTTGGCGGCCTCGTAGTCGGCCGGCGTGATGGCGTTGAGGATGTTTTCGACAACCGAGGTGAAGCGGTCCGACTTGATGTCCACCAGACGGGGCGGAATCTTGCCCGTAGCGGGATCCTGCAGATCCTTCAGGTAGAGCGGCGATACGTTGCCCTCCGAATCCACATAGACCATGCATCCGGTCTTGCCCTCCGAGAAGAGCTTGTGCACGCCGATACCCAGCTCCGAGCAGTAGGTAAGGTCGTAGGCGATCGGGGTTTGGCAGCGGATCTCGTAGCCGAGCTCTACGGGACGGCTCTTGACCTTGATACCGAGCTCCTTGAGCTTCTTCTCGATCATCTCGTTGAAGATGTGAGCCTTCGAGACCTTGCCCAGTTCGGGGTGTCCGTGCTCGTCGTAGGTGAAGTGGACGCCGCTCTTGCGGATCTCCTCGTCCGACAGTGCGTGGAATACGCCCTCCGAGATGACGGCGGCACCGTAGTCCATGCCCATGATCTTACGCTTGATGATCGACGAGATGACCAGGTTGACGATCTTCTCGACGGTGATCTCGGTCTTGTCGAACATCTCGGGAATGACGATCATCGGGTAGTGGCAGGCCTCGCCGATACCGAATGCGAGGTGGCCGGCCGAACGGCCCATGGCAGCCAGTACGAACCAGTTGCCGCTCGTACGTGCGTCGACATAGACGGCGCGGGCGATGACGGCACCCTTGTCCTTGGCCGACTCGTAACCGAACGTCGGGGTACCCTTCGGCAGGGGCAGGTCGTTGTCGATGGTCTTCGGGACGTGGATGTTTGCGATGGGGTATTTCTTGGCCTCGAGGAACTTGGCGATGCGGTTAGCCGTCGAAGCGGTGTCATCGCCGCCGACCGTTACGAGGAGCTTCACGTTATTGTCGGTGAAGAACTTGAGGTTGAAGTTGTTCTCGAAATCGGCGTCCGTGGGTTTGAAGCGGCTCATCTGCAGGAACGAACCGCCCTGGTTGAAGATGCCGTCGGCCATCGGATAGTCGATATCGACGGTACGGGGCGAGGGGTTGAACAGGCCGGTGTAGCCTTCGTGGAGGCCGATCACGCGGTAACCCTTGCGCAGGAAGGTCTTGGCAACGCTGCCGACAACCGTGTTCATACCGGGAGCAGGACCTCCACCGGTCAGAATTGCAATAGCTTCTTTCATGATTTTCAGGTTTTTATGATTTTGAAAAATCCTTAATAACTTTTCAGCCGCCCAAAAATACGATTATTTTTTCATTCGGGCAAGAAAAAAGGACGTCTTCCTGGGGACGTCCTTACGGGAGAGGCGGGCGGCGGCTCTCGTTCGGCGAGCCGTCGCGGGATATGCTTTACTCGACAACGGTTACGTTTACGGCCTGTTCGCCTTTGGCGCCGTTACCGATTTCGAACTCGACCTTCTGGCCTTCGTTGAGCGACTTGAAGCCCTCCTTCACGATACCCGAGAAATGAACGAAGATCTCCTTGCCGTTCTCCGTCGTAATGAATCCGTAGCCTTTCTTGCTATCGAACCATTTTACCTTGCCTGTCATAAAAATAAAAAATTTAGTGTTAAATAAGATCTATACAAAGTAACATAAAAAAGCTTGGGATTCAAAACTTTTTGTCCGCTTTTTTCATTCCCGGCGAAAAATTCTTATCTTTGTAGGAGGGTAGGAGAGGGCTGCGGAGCCGGAAATTCCGAACAGAGCGGGTCCCGGATTGCCGTTCAGCGTCTCTTTTCCACCTGAGTTTTCCTATAATCTACGGCGTATGATCAACAGAAGAATCAAACTGGCACTTGCCGCGCTTCTGGGCTTCTCGGCCGCCTGCTCGACGGTGCGTCAGGCCCCGACCCAGACGGAAAAAGGCTCGACCGAAGTTGCGCAGAGCACAGCTCCGGAGCAGCAGCCGGCCGATACGGCTGAGGTGAAGGCGCAGCCCGAACGGCCGCGCGTGAAGGTGATGTACGGAGTGCGTCCGCCGCTGGACAGCCTGCGCAACCGGCGTTACGAGCAGCAGCGTCCCGATTCGCTGCCGCCTGTGGCTGAGGCTCCCTTCGAGGAGGATACCCCGGCGGCTCACTAATTGCTCCGCCTGACATGTCCTCTCGTCGGATAGGGCTGCGTAAACGGCTGGCCCTGCGAATCTTTTCGGATCTTTACAAGGCAAAGGTTGCCGAACACCGCCTCGATACGCTCTTCTGGGAGTGTACGTTGCGGTGCAACCTTTCGTGTCGTCATTGCGGCAGCGACTGCCGGGTCGATCCCGGGGTTCCCGACATGCCGCTGGCGGATTTCCTGCGGGTGCTCGACGAGGAGATTACGCCGCACGTCAATCCGGCCGACGTGCTGATCATCTTTTCGGGCGGCGAGGTGCTCGTGCGCCAGGACCTCGAGGAGGCCGGGCGCGAAGTGACGCGCCGCGGTTATCCCTGGGGGATGGTCACCAATGGCATGGCACTGACCGAGAAGCGTTTCCGCGGACTGCTCGATGCCGGTCTGAGGTCGATTTCGGTGAGCTTCGACGGCTTTGAACACGAACACAACTACATCCGCCGGAATCCGCTGAGTTACGATCGGGCGCTGCATGCGATCCGGATGATCGTGCGCGAACCGTCGCTGTCGTACGACGTGGTTACGTGCGTGACGGGGACGATGGTGCCCCAGCTGGTGCCCTTCCGCGAGATGCTTATCGCCGAGGGGGTCGAGCACTGGCGCCTCTTCTCGATCTTCCCGATGGGGCGGGCGAAGGACGATGTGTCGCTGCGGATGACCGACGAACAGTTCCGCACGATGCTGGAGTTCATCCGGCAGACGCGCCGCGAGGGGCGGATCGACGCCAGCTACGCCTGCGAGGGTTTTCTTGGGAATTACGAGGCAGAGGTCCGTGACCACTTCTACCAGTGTGCCGCGGGGGTTTCTGTCGCCTCGATCCGCGTCAATGGGGATATTTCGGGGTGTACGTCCATCCGGGCGAACTACAACCAGGGGAATATCTACCGCGACCGCTTCTGGGAGGTGTGGGAGAATCGCTTCGAGCCCTTCCGCAACCGCGAGTGGGCGCGTCAGGGAGAGTGTGCCGACTGTAAGATGTTCCGCTACTGTCTGGGCGGCGGCATGCACCTGCACGACGACGACGGCTCGCTGCTCTATTGTCATTACCATCGGTTGTGAGACTCTTCTACGGGCCGTAACGGTCGGCCCTTGCAACGAAATCCACGCCCGAGCAGCCATCCGGTTGTTCGGGCGCGCTGTTTTCCGGATTTTTCCGGATTTTTCCGGATTTTTCCGGACCTTTCCCGGTGCTTTCCGGGCCGGAGGGCGGGCTGTCCGGCTGTCCCGGGCGGGAGTGGGTTTCGGGCGAGGTAATTCGTAAACCGGGAAATTCGTACCCAGGGCGATTGGTAAGCGGAAAAGAGAAGGCGGGAGAGGGTACGATCCGCAGTTGTTTCGACGGGGACGCTTCGACGCGCATCCCGGAGAACGATTCCGGTGTGGAACCGATGGGCGATGCGGGACCGAAAAGAGCGGTCAATCCGGAGCGACTGTTTGAAGGAGCGTTTGGAGAGGGGGCGAGCCGGACTGGCGGTCCGGTTGAGGTATGGACACAAAAAAACCTTTGCCGAAGCAAAGGTTTTGAAGAAACTTGTCGGGGAGACTGGATTCGAACCAGCGACCTCCAACTCCCGAAGCTGGCGCGCTAACCGGACTGCGCTACACCCCGAACAGGTACCCTTTTCTTTTTAAGAGCGCACAAAGATAAGTCTAAAAACCGAAACTGCCAAATAATTTCAGAAAAAAAGTGAAAAAATTGTGTTTTTTCCTCTTCGGGGGCTGATTTGAGGTCTCGATACCCTCATTCGAGAGGCGGAGGAGACTCCCTGGGAGATCTCCGTCCGCAGGTATCGAGTTCTCCGAAAATGCCCCGGCGGATAGGATTCGGGACGGGTGTTATGGCGGTTTGGCTATCCGGGATAGAAGTTTTTTGCAATTTTTTTTTGCAAGTGAAGCGGGAATCACGATGCGATCCAATGCCGTCACAATGCGTTATAAAGGTGGTTAATTTGGAGGAGAAAAACAAAATATGGAGAAAATAAAAGCACTTACATTGCTGTAAGTGCTTGATTTTTAGGTGGTCGGGGTAACAGGATTCGAACCTGTGACCCCCTGCTCCCAAAGCGTAATTTGCCGATTTTTGGCAATTTCTGATTATTTTTCTCTGGCTTTGTAAGTCGCTGTATTTCAGTTGCAAATATAAGTATTTTATTTCATTCTGTTTTTGTTTATTTCGCTGGAAATTGTAATTTTGTGTGCAAATTGTGTGCAAATCCTGGAATTTGCACACGCTAAATACCCCGTCAAATGTTCCAATATTCCAAAGATGGTATAACCGTTTCCGTCATGCTGGACACCCGCCGCACAAAGTCGGATGGAAAATGTCCCGTGAAGATCCGCGTCACCTACAAGCGGGCCCGGTGGTATTATTCCACGGGAAAAGACTTGACCCCGGAGGAGTGGGAGGTGATGCCGACGACCAAGGCCCGGGCGGTGGTATCGGTTCGCAAGGACATCGAAAGCAGCTATCAGATCGTGCGGTCAGCCGTCGAGGAACTGGCCGCCTCGGGAGGCTTCTCGCTGGATGCTCTCAACACCCGACTGAAAGGAGCTGCCACGGATACGGTAAACACAGCGTTCCGGGCCCGGATGGAGGCATTGAGAAAAGCCCAGCAGGTCGGCAATATGCTGATTTACGACAATGTGCTCAAAGGGTTGGAGCGGTTTGCGGGGCCCCGTATTCGTTTCGAATCCATTACGGTCTCCTGGTTGGAGAAATATGCGCTGTTCCTACGCAAGGAGGGCAAGGCGCAGACCACAATAGCCATCCATCTGCGGACGCTTCGGGCAATCCTCAACATAGCCAAGCAGCAGGGAGTTATCCGCGAGGCGCAATATCCGTTCGGCCGGGGGCCGGGGCGATATTGCATCCAGGCCGGAACGGGTCGCAAAATGGCCCTTACATTGGAGCAGATCGGGCAGATTGCCCGCTACGATGACGGACGGCAGACAACGGCACGCTATCGGGATTACTGGCTGTTCCTCTATCTGTGCAACGGAATTAATGTGGCCGACTTCGTGCGGCTGCGGTATCGGGATATTGTCAACGGGGAGATCTGTTTCATCCGGTCAAAGACCGAACACACGCTCCGCACGCTGCGCGATATTCGGGTGGTGCTGACCCCTCCGATGCAGGAGATCATTGACCGGTGGGGCAACCCGAGACGCCCGGATGCCTTCATCTTTCCGATACTGACAGGCCGGGAGGATGCCATGACGACCAAGAACCGGACCAAGGATCTGACGCATTCGATCAACAAGCGGATGAAGGAGGTGGGCGAGCAGCTCGGCATCGGGCCGATCTCGACCTATACGGCCCGGCACTCGTTCGCCACGGTGTTGAAGCGTGCCGGGGCGAACATCGCATATATCTCCGAATCGCTGGGGCACAGCGACCTCAAAACCACGGAGAACTACCTGGCCAGCTTCGAGCGCGAGGAGCGGGAAAAGAATGCAGAAATATTAACGAAATTTTAGAAGGGGTATGCAAAACGGAGAATATCTTAATATTGCGGACTTTACCACGAAAGAACAACCTAAAAATGCGGACGATTGTGTATTTTTTCTGGAAACCGAGATAAAATATGCTTTAGATAATGTTCGTTGGTGGTTTGAGTTGCCCAATGACGAAGCCTACAAACAGAATCCTAATTTAAAGTTTGATTTACATCGAACGGGTGAGCCGATGTTCGCTTTCCCTGGATGTATAGGGGTCGCTGTGCTGTTTTTTTCGAACACAGCGCATAGTGATCCGTTCTTGCGTGAACATAGACAAATGTATTTAGATGGTTATTTGTCTGGGTGGAATGATTTTCAGTTGTATAGTGAACGATCGGTTCGATTTGGTTCACAACCCATACAAGATCGAAAAAGGGCATTATTCGATCAGTTTGTAGAATACAGAGCAAAGCATATCGGAAAAGGCTTTCAAGCAACCTTATTGCGACAGATGGGGTATGACGCAGGATTTATGTTTGCGTTGGCACAGGAGCTTCGTGACATAGATAAAATTATGCCGGTAAGTCAAGAGACAAAGATAAAAAAGAAGTCGGGGAGGCCTAAAAAAGAAATATCAGATGTAATCCCTGATAACAAAAATTATAATTTAGTAATAGAACGAATCAGAGCGGTTGTTGCAAATAGCGGCTACGACAAAGCGTTGGCTGTAGCTGATGAGATTAAACGGCTCCAAAAGGAAAACATAATTATAAAGGATTTAGATACGAGTGTAAAGTGTCTGCATGATTTTTTAGCTGCAGAGATACCTGATTTACCTTGTTATAGAAACGTAGTGGATAATATTCGTTTACTATAATTTGATGAATGAAAAGAGAGAGGATACTGTAAAGTATCCTCTTTTTTTATTGATAATCAGATGGAATAAATACCAATAAATTATTTGGTGATAATAAATTACAAGCATCATCCAGATCTTTGTAATGCGATCGCAAAGCTTTTAGGACATTTATTAAAAAACAACTATTATGGCAGATAAAATTATTCTGACATCGAGAGAGGAACTTGAAGGCTATATCTATGCAGCCGTTCGATCTATTGTTCCGGAGTTAGCTAAATACAAAGTTCCTGCCGAAGATGCCGCCGACGCATTAACTGTCGAAGCTGCGATCTGTTTTCTCGAAGGATTGGGTTATCCTACAACGCCAAGTAATCTTTACAATTTGGCCTACTACCGAAAGATCCCATTCAAGAAAGTTCGTAGGCGATTAGTGTTTAGTCGTAGAGAATTGTCGATTTGGGTTCAGTCTCAAATACAGGATCCAAACATTATGAAGGAAAATTCGGCTTTGCATATTGCCGAAAGTGCCAACCGTAAATAAAAAGCCTGGGATATGAATGAAAAACGAAATGCCCCCGGCCCAAATAGAAGCGCGGGAGCAAAATTTAGCGTCGAATACAAAGGTAATACATACTTGCTCAAAAAACAAGAGTATGTTGTATTTTCTGTCTTGATTAGCGGTGGCCAATGGGCGACATATAATGTCGCAGAATCTTTGAATATCCCGGATCCACGCTCAGTTATCAGATATTTGCGCAAGAAGGGCCTAAATGTCCGGGACCGCTGGGTGCGGGAGCGAGGTATGCGCTTCAAGAGATACTGGCTGGATAAAGAGAATGTGTACATACGTCGAATGCCGGAACTTTTCGATGAGGTTGCCGACAGAAAGGAGGCATGACATGAACAAGGATTGCTACTACTTTACGCACGACAGCAACGCCAAGGATGACCCCAAGTGCGTGCTGATGATTGAACAACTCGGGATGGAGGGTTACGGCATCTATTGGATGCTGGTTGAAACCCTCCGCGACCAACCCGATTACACCTATCCCGTGGCCAATATCCCTGCCCTGGCACGTCGTTACAACACCTCGGCCGAGAAGGTGCGAACGGTGGTCTACAACTATGAACTTTTCACGGTAAAAGACGACCGGATCTTCTTTTCGGAGAGCCTGAATCGCCGGATGCAAGCCTTTAACGAGAAGCGTGCAAAACGCTCTGAAGCAGGACGTTTGGGAAACGCTTCCCGGTGGGGTGCATCGCAAACGGATCGCAATGCGATTGCAATGCGATCGCAAAGCCTCGCTATTAAAGTAAAGGAAAGTAAAGTAAAAGAGAAAGAGAGTATAGAGAAAGTCGCCACGAAACGCACGGCGTTTGTGGCTCCCTCGCTCCAAGAGGTTAGCGACTATATTTCCGAAAAAGGCTATGCCGTCGACGCCCGTCAGTTCGTGGATTTCTATGAATCGAAGGGCTGGATGGTAGGCTCGAACAAAATGAAGGACTGGCGGGCCGCCGTTCGGACGTGGACCCGTCGTCAGAATCCCGCAAATACACCAAGCCATGAGACGCAACGACCGTATGAACTCCTCGACTGATATTCCCGCGCAGGGGCTGCCGGAATCCCCGGAGCTGGAGCGTGCCGTGCTGGGTGCGCTGATTCTCGAACCGGCTTACCTGCCCGATGTGCGGAGTCTGCTGACGGGAGAGACCTTTGCCGACCCGATGAATCGTCGCATTTACGAAACGATTCTCGCTCTCGATGATCGGGGCAAGAGTGTCGACCTGGCAAGCGTTGCTTCGACGTTGCGCACCTCGACGGGCAAAGAGCCCCAGGTGTCGGTGGCTTACCTGGTCGGATTGTCGAATGACGTAGGCACGGGGGTGAACTGTGTATCCTGGGCCCGCCAGTTGAAAGACATCGAGACCCGTCGCCGGTTGGTGGTGTTCAGCTACGAACTGGCGACCCGTGCAGCTACCGATCCCGACGGGGTGCTCGACTGGGCGACGGCGGAGATCTCCATGATCGGCGACCGCTCCACTTCGACCAACGACCTGCGGCCCCTGGGGGTAATCCTCCGGGAATCGCTCGAACAACTTGAAAGCCGATGCCGGGCTTACGCCTCCGGGCAGCCCGTGGGGACCTCAACGGGCCTGCGGAGCCTCGACACCTATACGGGCGGCTGGCGTGGCGGGCAGTTGGTCGTTGTGGCTGGACGTCCCGGTATGGGCAAGAGCGCCGCTGCGCTGCACTTCATGGCCAGCGCCGCCCGACAGGGTACACCGGTTTGCTTCTTCTCGCTGGAAATGCGCGATACGCAGTTGTCCGATCGGTTGCTGATCGGCCGGAGCAATGTCGACGCCAACGCCTACCGGGCCGGGAGCATCACCTCCGAGGTATGGGAAACGCTGGAACGGGTTGAGGCCGAACTCGCAGCTTTGCCGATCCATATCAGCGACCGCCCGTCCACGTCGATGACACAGATACGGGCGCAATGTCGGAGGATGCACCGCCGGAGCAAGTGCGGGATGGTGGTGATCGACTACCTGCAACTGCTCGACGGTGACGACCGCCAGCAGAGCCGCGAGCGTGAGGTGGCCAATATGTCGCGTGCGGCCAAGCAGCTGGCCAAGGAACTGGATATTCCGGTTGTCATCCTGGCGCAGCTTTCCCGCAAGGTTGAGGAACGGCCTGACAAAACGCCACTGCTGTCTGACCTCCGCGAATCGGGAGCCATCGAGCAGGACGCCGATATGGTGCTGTTCATCATGCGCCCGGAGTATTACGGCATTCAGAGCATCGAGACGGGCCGTTACGGGACTATCTCCTCGCACGGTGTCGGGCGGTTCATCATCGCCAAACAGCGGGACGGTCGCACCGGAGAGGTTTGCTTTCGGTTCAACCGGAGTGTTACGAACCTCACCGACTACAACGGTCCGGATGAAACCCCGGATGCCGGATCCGATCCGTTCTAACCGGTTTGTGATTTTACCGCGTGAAATTCCCGAGTGGAACAAGTACCCATAACACGAAAGAAAATAAAGCCATGAAAGAATACACCCACAAGAAACGGGTATTATACGATCCATTGACGGACGAGTTTGCAAAATATGGAGACATATTCGAGAAAATCGCCTACAATGAGGCCAACGGAATGTACTGCTATAAGCGAACGACGCCCGACGGGTTGGCCTACTATGAAGTGTTCAAGGCTCCGAAGCGGATATGTAAGGACGGAATAAAACACGAATGTTATCCGCAAACCGCAGAGTTCGGCTTCGGTACGGCTTTGTGCCTGCGTGGTGATGAAAGGCACACGGCTGACAAAATCGCCTTTTATATGGCCAACGGATTCAATGCTGGGCGGTGGAGACCGGGCTAATAGAAAGGGCGACCCCGAAAGATCACCCCAGCCACCCGAACAAAGATAGTGATTTTTTTCGGGAAACATGACACGAAAAGCAAAGAGCCACCCGGTAACGGCCGATTATACGGTATGGACGGTCGAATTGAATCGTGAGGAGTTGATGATTATCATCGACGGGATTCGCAACCATCGGATCAATCGGGCCAAACTGACGCTCCAGAATATGAGGGCCCGGCGGGATCGAGGCTCAAAACAGACAAAACACGTAAAAAACAACACGAAATGAAACATGAATTTTACCCCGAATCCAGCATTCGGGAACAGATTGAAGCCGGAGGCGCTGACGACTGGCAGATCCGGCTGGGCGGATACGTCGTATCGCTCTATTACACCAAATCCCCGAAGTCGGGCATCGCCCGAATAGTTCCTTTCCGAAGGGCTGACCGATTGTCGGTGATTGTCTATCGACGGCTGCCGGACGGCACGAAAGAGGCTGTTCGGCAAATCAAGGTCCCGGCCAGGAATGCAAATCTTTGGACAGATCATCGGAACAGCCTCCGAATCGTGGCGCATGACGGTCGGATGTGCATCTTCTCCGTTACGGCTTCCGGCGGTCCGGAGTTCCTCGGCGGGAAATGGGGCCGTATTGCATCGGATGATCCGATTTCCGATGAAGAGCGGCAACGCGGTATAACCCGGGCGACCGAGCGCTGGGTGAGCATGAAAAACGAATAACAACAACTAAACCCATATAGAGACGTATGGCACAGGACACGATCCACAAGATTATCGAGATCACAATCAAAAATTCCGATCTGATCGAAAAGATGCGTGAATCGCAGAATGCGATTGGTGCGCTTTCCAACGAGACGAAGCAGCTCAAACAAGATATTGAAGAGTACAGGAAGAGCCTCAAAGAGGGGAAGATCACACAAGAGCAGTTCGACCGCATGATGATCCAAACGAAGAATGAGATCATCAAGAACGACCAGGCCGTCGTAAAATTCAAGTCGGACCTTCGGCAATATACGCGGGAGATGCAGTCGAATATCCGGCAGGACACCGCAAAAACCGGATCGCTGAACCAAATGCGGGCCAGCGTTCGGCTGCTGACTTCGGAGTTCGAGGCATTGAGCGCCGCGGAGCGTTCGGGGAGCCGAGGACAGGAACTGGTCCGGCAGATTCGAGCGACAACCGAAGAGATCAACCGCCAGGAGGAGTCTATTCGCAATTACCACTCCAGCGTAGGCAACTACGCCGGAGGTATTCAGAAAGCCTTCTTGAAAATCACGGCGGCGTGGATGGCGATCCGCGGTCTGTTCAGCTCGCTCAATAACAGCATTCAGAAGGTCCGCGATTTTGAACAGGCCAATGCTGACCTCGGAACGATCGTCGGGGCCAATGCCGACGAGTTGAAGCGGCTGACCGATTCCGCGTTGGAGTTGGGCCGCACGACCGAATACACCGCCTCGCAGGTGACGCAGTTGCAGACGGAGCTCGCCAAACTGGGATTCGGAACGCAATCCATCGAGACGATGCAGAAACCCGTCCTGCAATTCGCTACGGCGGTCGGGGCTTCGCTTCCCGAAGCGGCGGCCCTTGCAGGTGCTACGCTGCGGAGTTTCGGGCTGAATGTCAGCGACACGGAGGATGTTCTCGCCACGCTGGCCGTTGCTACAAACCGTTCGGCGTTGTCGTTCAGTTACCTCAAAACCGCGATGTCCATTGTGTCGCCCGTGGCCAATACTTTCGGATTCAGCGTGCGGGATACTGCGGCGTTGCTGGGAACGCTCGCCGATGCGGGTTTTGATGCATCGAGTGCAGCTACGGCGACCCGCAATATCCTGCTCAACCTGGCCGATGCCAACGGCAAGCTGGCCCAATCGCTCGGGGCTCCGGTGCGCACGCTCCCCGATCTGGTCTCCGGACTGCAACGCCTTCGGGATCGGGGCATCGACCTGGCCGAAACCCTCGAACTGACCGACAAACGGAGTGTGGCGGCCTTCAATACCTTCCTCAACGGTTCCGACAATCTGCGTCGCCTGCGTGAAAATCTGGAAGACGTAAACGGGGAGCTGGGACGAATTGCAGAAGACCGGCTCAACACCGTGGAGGGTTCGATCAAACTGCTGCAAAGCGCCTGGGAGGGTTTCGTGCTGTCGTTCTATAACAGCCGCGGAACGATCAAGTCTGTGATTGACTTTATCACCAGCGGTATCGAAGGGATCAACAACCTGCTTGATCCCGATGCGCAGAAGAACAAACAAAAAGACTTTTTTGTCGAGGACTTGATGAGCAGATATGCGTCTGGGGGCGATAATGCGTTGAATACAAGCATCAAGGCGGGATTGAAGTTTTGGGGCGATCGTTACGAAACTACGCGGCAGCGCTATTCCGGAAGCGGAGGCCTTTTCGGGAAGCAGGATTTCAAGATTGCCGAAACGATGTACAAGGCATTTATTGAGGCCGGGAATGAGGCGATTGAACGGGTGAAGCAGTTGAAGCAGGAGCAGGCCGATGCTGCCAAACAAGCCGAAGCGGATGCCAAAGCCAGTGCCGCCGCAGCCGCAAAGGCTCGATCCGAAGCGGCCGCCAAAGCCCAGCAGGCCGACGAGAAAGCGGCCGCCGCGCAGATCAAGAATGCCCAACAGGTCGCCGGCGAGGTGTTGCGCATGACCCAGCAGATGCGGGACAAGACGCGGGAAAACGAACTGCAGACGCTCCGGGAGAATTACGACAAGGATATTTCGGATACCCGAAACCGCCTTGCGGAGATCTCCGAGTTGGAGAAGACGGCCGGAGTGCAACAGGGGCAGGCGTTGGTCATGGAGCGGGAAGCACTGAATAAGAAGTTGCTTTTGCTGGACGAAAAATATCAGAAGGACCGGCAGGATATTGATCAGAAATACAGCCGAAAGGAGCTGGAGAATGCCGTCAAGAGCAAGTCCGACGAGTATCGGACACGTATTTTACAGGCGCAGATAGATGCAGGCGCAGGACAGGAGGGCGAGATTGCGGCCGCGAAAGAGGTGCTATCAATCTTGAAGGAGCAGTTAGAGTATATAGAACTCAATGCGGACGCATTCAGAGATTCCGGCAAGTCCGAGGCCGATATTTTGGCTATGAGGCTCGATCTTTTGAAGCAGATCGAAAAGGCGAACGACAACATAAACAGCAAGACACAAAAAGCAATATCAGATGAGACGGCGCTTGCGTATAAAACTGCAAGTACTGCCGCGAGAGCTGCTGGATCTCTTTCGGCGATGTTTGATGCGTTGGGCGGAGAGGGTGAACGATATGCCGAGTTTGCAAAGGCATTGGGGGTTATGCAGGTTGTGATTACGGAGGGTATTGCTATTGCGAAGGCCGTACAGGGTGGCGCAGAGTATCCTTTCCCTATCAATGTGCTTACGGTTGCTGCGAGCGTTGCGGCCATTACGGCGGCCATAGCTTCTGCCGTAAATTCGGTAAAATCCACCGAAGTGCCCAAATATGCCTCTGGTGGCCTTATCTCCGGCCCCGGAACCGGTACGTCGGACAGCATTCCGGCGATGCTGTCCAATGGTGAGGCGGTCATGACGGCTGCAGCGGTGAATGAGTGGGGTGCGATGCTCTCGGCCATGAACGTATCCAGCGGCGGAAACGCGATCAATGTCTCCAATCTGCCGCAGCGAGGCGACGGAATGCGAGGAATGCGGGCGATGCTTAAAGAGGCTTTGCTCGATATGCCGGCACCCGTGGTTTCGGTGGTTGACATCAACAAAGGCCAGCGGAAAGTGCAGGTGCAGGACAATATCAGCAAACTGGGACGTAAAAAGTACAAATGACTATGAACAGGAAAGAACAAAAGACAGAGGGAACCGCCCGCAAGATCGGGCGCCCTCGAAAATTCACTCCCGAGCGTTTCTGGGCGGTCTTCGAGGAGTACAGGAAATGGGCCAAGGCAACGCCGATCTATGTCAGCAAGGTGTCGGCCGGACAGACCATATCGGTCCCGTGTGAACGTCCGCTGACCCTTACGGGCTTTTGCCGGTTCGCGGAAATAAGCAGGGAGAGTTTCTACAACTACGAAGCAAAGCCGGAATTTTCGGAGCTGCTGACCTTCATTCGAGAGGCTATCGAGGCCGACCAGCTCGATGGTGCTTTGGTCGGGGTATATGATTCGAGCATTGTCGCGCGGGTCCTCCGCCTGGCCGACCGCCAGGATATTACGACCAACGGCAAGGAGATTCAGCCTTCCGGTCCGGCTATCTCCGTAACCATCGACGAGGCAGCCGCCTCCATCATTCAGTCCATCGGAAAGCAGACAATCCGGGAATAACAGAAACAGCCACCTCAACGGGTGGCTGCTTTGTTTTTACGTTATCCGACGGATAGCGGAGTGAGATAAGGCTACTTCTTTTCTTCTTCAATTTGGGCCGTCTCTTTCCCTGCCAATACTTGCTTGGCATTGATTGGAGAGATAACCGAATGCCCCAATTGGGATTCCAGTTGATTGCGGGCCGCCTTTGCTACGCTGCCCCCGCTTTTCGCCACTCTTGCGTTCTGTTGGAAGCCTTTGGGCTGTTGCTGCTTCGAGATCTCCGTTGCGGCAGCTTCGGCGAGGGTGTTGAGGGCCAATTCAATGTTCGTCATGTTGTCCCGCAGATTCTCTTTTTTCAGCCCTTTGTATTGCTTGTAGGCTTTGGTTGTACGTCCTGCCCACTCCATCGTGATAATGTCGGTAAGTGTGGCATATTGCTGCCCCTCAACGCCTCGGCGCTGCCATTCGTCGGTCAGCTCCTTGCGCACCTCCATACTTTTCAATCGCTGGTTGATCCAGTTGTCGGAGTATCCCAGGCGCTTGTAGTCGGTCATCGCCTGCTGGATAGACAGCTCCGGATCCTGCATCTGGTCGAGGCGATCGCTGGCCACTTGCGCCATCCAACGCTTGAACGGCTCGGCCTTCGGGGAGGGGATCGACTGGATCAACCGGAAAAGCTGCTCGGTATCTGCTACATCTGTGAGGCGCATTTTCCCGTCAGCGGCGGGAAGTTTCAAACGGTTACAATTTGTAACGGTTTCGTTTCCCTCTTTTTTAAGCCTGTTTTTTAGTACCTTCCAATAATTGTTCGGATCGGGGCTATCGGTCAGAACACCCACTACGTCAATAACCGAGAAATACCAGGTTTCCGTTTCGTCGTCCCAGATGGTGCGAACCTTCCGCTCTTCGAATAGCTGTATGGCTTGTTTCTGTGTCATAGCCGGTGTAGTTGAGGTTATTCTCCCTTCTCTATTCTGATCGGCTTGCCGCAATGCGGGCAGGCCTTATTTCCGGTGTTTGATCTCCGCTTCCAGCTCCTTCAACTGCTCCATATCCTCCCGGTCGGCTTCGATGGCGTCTCTGCGTTTTCTGCGGGCATTGAACTCTTCATAAACCCGGTAGGCGAAAGCGTCTTTTTGCTCCTTGCCAACGGAACCGGCATTGGATAAAAGGGGCTGATCGTTGGATACCAGGATTTTGTCGACATTCTCCCTCCAAAATCCCATCGTAAGGTCTTTCCGGTTTTTGGCTCGGAATTCGGCTGTTTCCAGGAAGATCACGACCAACCGATTCAAAGAATCGAGTTCGTCGTGCGTCAGGTAGTTTTTGGCGATAATAACGTCCTGCTTGCGGACTACGGCGCCCTTCCAGGAGGTAAGTCCCATATTGGGGGCGTCTGCATCGGCACGCTGCATCACGATCTCCGCGGATGTGTGCCCCGTTATGGCATAGAGGAGTTTATTTTGTGTTTCGGCATAGAACATCTGCGTAGCCTTGTCCGTTGGATCGTAGTCGCTGCTCAATGCAAACAGATCGCGCACCTTCTGATAGAATCGCTTTTCCGAGGCCCGTATATCCCGAATGCGATCCAATAACTCGTCGAAGTAGTCGGGCCGTCCGTCCGGGTTTTTCAGACGTTCGTCGTCGATAACGAACCCTTTGCGGAGGTATTCGGCGAGATTGCGGTTTGCCCATTGGCGGAATTGCACACCACGGATGGAACGGACGCGAAAACCTATCGCCAAAATCATTTCCAACGAGTAGAATTTGACTTGATAGGGTTTGCCATCTGCAGCAGTTGTCAAATAATAGTTGACAACTGATTTTTCTATCAATTCCTTCTCTTTTAGTATATTACCTATATGTGCGCTAATGTTCTGTTTGGAGGTGGCAAAAAGTTCGGCGATCTGCGCTTGATTGAGCCAAACCGAGCCGTCGCGTGCCAACAGGGAAACGCGGCTTTTCCCATCCACCGAATTGTATAGGATCAACTCTTGTTCCATGATTATTCCTTTTCTCTGATCTCCAATACTGCTCCGCAATGCGGGCAAGTAATCGTGTTCGTCGGCTGCGGGGCGAAAAAGTCACCTACGTTGCAACCTATGGCCGTAGCGATGCGTTCGAGTACCTCTACACTCGGATTCCCGTTAATGTGCTGGCTGAGGCCGACGGGCGTAATCCCCATCCTTTCTGCTACCTCTTTAACCGTTAGGCCATTGGCTTTTATAGCTCTTTTTATATCCATCACTTTATATTTATTGTTTGGACAAATGTAGCGATAACTTTATTTTTCTGCAAAAATAATAGCAAAAACTTTATGTTTTATTTGGATAATTAAATTTATAGCTTTATATTTGCGTCAGAAAACAAAACCAATAGCTATAATAATTATGACACCCGCCACCCGTACCGAGATTCAGCACTTCGCCAAGCAGATCGTCGATTACGTCACCTTCAAGTGCGACGGCGAAAGCGAAGGTTTCGAGATCATCCACAACGGTTATATCGCCTTTGTCAACTATGAGGTCGAATATCGTGCCGTCCGGGGCGGTGACAGCTATTGTGGGATGTGGGAAATGGTCTCCGAACTGGTCAGCGAGCAGACGACCGTCGAGGCCGTATGGGATGAAGAGGGCAACGAATATCCCGAACTTGCCGACGCTTTGCAGGTGCTGTTGAACTAACAAATAAATCGGCTCTCTTACCTTCCTCGGATAGGTGCTGTCACACCACGCGACGAAGCCCCCGGCGGTAATCCGGCCGCCGGGGTCACAGAGAGCCCCCAATGAAAATAACCATGAAACGAAACGATTTATCGAACATCATGCGTCGTGCCTGGGCGCTGTTCCGCATAACGGGCAAAACCTTTTCCGTATGTCTTTCAACGGCGTGGAGCCTTTACCGTCTTACCCTTCGGATGCGGGCCGGTATCGTTCGGTTTGCCTACGAAAAGGCCGACGGCACGCTGCGCCGGGCCTGCGGTACGTTGCAGGGCATCGCCGCCACGATCAAGGGCACCGGACGTCCGGACGATGGTCGCACGGTCAAGTATTACGACATCGAGGCTGCCGGTTGGCGGTCGTTCAAAGTGGAAAACCTTGTAACGATATATTGAGCTATGGAAAAGAAAGTAATCAGAATCGAAGCGGAACCGACCCGGGAGGATGCCAACCGGATCATCGCCGAGCGTCGGGAGGCGGTCCGGGCTTATGTCCTGGAGAAACTCAAAGAGACCAAGACGGCCACGCCTGCCTCCGATTTACTCTTTGGTCTGTTTCCGATCCAGGAGGGCAACCCCTACCGGGAGATCGTGAATATCTCGGCCTACGTTTCGGCCGCAATGTCGGAGGCGTGGCGGCTGTTTTTCGAGGTGGAACACCTGCGCCGCGAGTTGGCCGAGTTGAAAGGCCGCGAGATCGAGGATGTGAAATGTACGTTAGTTGAATAATTCAGATAAAGCCATGACAATCGAAGATTTGAAAAACGCAAAGTTGAGCCAGGAAACGGCCGGATACCTGGGGGTGTATATCAAATTCTCTGACATATATGGAGAAATTGAAGACATTGTTGAATCGAGCTATTATCCCGAAAGCGCCAATAGGCTCCTCGAAGATTTTGAGAAAGCGATGGATTCTGTAATGGAGGAGGTTATGAAATTGGCTGTTTCCTCTATGAATGAACGGTTGTGCACTCTTGATAATCACACGGAAATATGATCTACGAATTGACCATCGACGGCTACCTGCTGGGTGTGTTCTCCTCCGAAGCCGAGGCCGTTCGGCTGGCCCGGTATTTGCCGAGAGGCCGATATACCCTCCGGGAGTGGGCGAGGGACGGCGAATTTTCGACGTTCGACCCTGCGGTGAACAGATGCTACACTTTCGACAACTGACGCAAGAACGGCAAACCTCTTGGCAACCGGGATCCTCAACGGGCCCCGGTTGTTTTTTTGTGCTTGAAGCACGAGGCAAGCACGAAAACCCCAGCGAGTTTTTCGACGTCTTCGCGCGTGCGCGCGCGATTCATTCAGTGGATAGGGCTCCGATTTCATTGTTCTGCGGGGTGCAGGTACTTGCAAAATCCGGGAAGTTGTGTGTAAATTGTGTGTAAATGGGAAAAATAAAAGGAGTTACAAATCGCTGTAACTCCTTGATTTTTAGTGGTCGGGGTAACAGGATTCGAACCTGTGACCCCCTGCTCCCAAAGCAGGTGCGCTAACCGGACTGCGCTACACCCCGATTCCTGATCCGTTTCGGGTGGTTGACCCGGAACAAGTTGTGCAAAGATAGCGGCTTTTTTTCGTTCCGGCAAACTTTTCGCGGGAAAAGCATTCTGGCAAACGATTCCCGGGGTGCGAGTCGATGCGGGAATGCTGCTCGTCGCTCTTTGTGAATCCGCTTTCTCCATCCCGTCCGACACCGTTGGCCGAGTGTGCGGAACCCGCAGCCCGGGACCTCTTGCCCCTCTCCCGCGGAACCAAGCCAGCCTCCGATGTCACTGGTTGGGAGGGTCGAGACCCGCAGTCCGGTACCTCTTGCCCCTTTCCCGTGGAACCAAGCCAGCCCCCGATGTCAGTGGTTGGGAGGGTCGAGACCTGCAGTCCGGAACCTTTTGCCCTTCTCCTGCGGGATCAAGCCTGTCCCACTGTCACTGGTTGGGAGGGGCGAAAACCGCGGCCTGACCCTTTTCCCCACCCCGTGCCGGAGCTATGCCCGGCCGACGCTGTCGAGCAGATGGCCGAAATCTTCGCCCGGAGCCGGTTTGTAGACTGCAAATCCCAGTGCCTGTGCCGCGTCGACATTCTTCTGCCCGTCGTCGATGAAGAGTGTCTGCTCGGGTTGCATGCCGCTGTCGGCGATCATCTTGCGGAAGATGGCCGCCGAGGGCTTCAGTTCGCGCATCTCGTACGAAAGGTAGATTCCGTCGAAATAGTCCTCCATGCGTTTTCCGTCGGCCGCGAACATCTCACGGATGAAGCGCATCGACGAGGGGTTGTTGTTCGATAATATATAGGTGCGGATGCCGCGGGCGCGCAGCCGGTCGATCTGACGCAGCTTTTCGATTCGGATTCCCGTCAGGAAGTCGCCGTAGGCCCGGCCGATCTCATCGTCGGTCACCGCGGGCGTAGCGGCCAGACGGCGCATCTCGTCGCACATTTCGTGAAAGGTGATCAGTCCGTGTTCCAGCCGGCCGATCATCTCGGCGGGGTAGTAGGGGTTGATCAGTTCGGCCACGGCATCCATGCCGAGGCGGCGGAACGACTCCCGGCAGCGGTCGATATCGAGATCCACCAGGACGCCGCCGAGGTCGAAGACTACATTTTTAATAGATTCCATCATTTCCGTATCAAATATTGCTGTTGCAGGAACGGAATTTCAGCGTTGAAATTGCATCGTGAAGCGACGAATCGGCTTCAGCACCCACATCGGCACCGCCTTGCAGAGCGGGATCCACAGCCGGTTCCACCAGTCAGGGACGATCGATCGCCGGCCGCGCCACAGGGCGCGGAGCCCGGCCCGGGCGCAGTGGTCGGCCGAGATCAGCACCCCCAACCGCAGTCCGATGCGCTGCCAGCGCGGGGTCAGCCCATAGAGATCCGTTGCCACGCCCGCCGGTGAGACGGCCGTAACGCGGATGCCGAGTTCGCCGACCTCCCTCGCGAAGGCGACCGAAAAGGCGCGCAGATAGGCCTTCGAGGCGCTGTAGAGCGACAGCCCGGGCCAGGGCATCCACTGCGAATAGGAGGACATGTTGAGGATGTAGCCGCCCCCTCCGCGACGGGCCATCTCCGCGGCGTAGAGGCGGCACAGCTGCGTGTTGGTCAGGTCGTGGAGCAGAATGATGTGCTCGATGCGCTCCTCCGGGGTGCGGAGCGTGTCGCAGAACGAGAACATGCCGGCGTTGTTGATCAGGACATCGATCGTCAGTCCGTCGGCCTGCGTGCGGTCGAAGAGCTCGCGGGCCGCCCCGACGCGGGCCAGATCACACGTCACGATGCGGACATCGCATCGCGGATGCTCGCCGAGGATCTCCGTGCGGACCTCTTCGAGCGGCTGCTGCCGGTTGCCGACCAGCACCAGATCATACCCCAGGGCTGCCAGCCGCCGGGCATAGCAGCGTCCGATTCCCGAACCGGCGCCGCTCACCAGCGCCCGCCGCGTGCCGGGTTCGACCTCACCGCGGCGCCGCCGGCGGCTCGTTTTCTGGGAGCCGCCCGCTGTCCGGCCGTTCGTTGTTCGGCCGCCATTCCGCACCGGACTCTCGACTGCCCGGTCGCCCGTTGCCTGGCCGCCATTCTGCACCGGCCTCTCGGCTGCCCAGCCGCTGTTCCGCACCGGACTCCCGGCCGGACGGGTGTTGTTTTTCGGATCCGTACGCTCCATCAGGGCAGGCGTTTGAGCTCTTCGACGATCTTGCGCGGGAGGTCCGGGCAGTGCTTGCAGCACTTCATGTCGACGGAGTACATCCGTGCGATGCAGTAGTTGCGGTGGTCGCATTCGCTGCGGGTTGCGGCGTCGCCCTCGTGGAGCCGGTTGACAAAGGCCGGGTCGTTGACCAGCGCGCGGGCCATCTGCACCAGTTCGAATCCCGCGCCGAGGGCCCGTTCGATCCCTTCGCGGCTGACGAGTCCGCCGACGTAGATCAACGTTCCCTTCAGTGCCTCGCGGAACTTGCGGGCATCCTCCAGGAAGTAGCACTCGCTGAACGGGAACTGCTTGATCATGAAGGGGCCGCACCAGCGGATGAAGTAGCGCAGCCACCAGGGCGAGTAGTAGCTCATCGTGTAGAGGGGGATCAGCCCGCGCATGACGGCCATCGGGGCCTTCGAGACGAATCCGCCCGAGAGGACGATTCCGTCGACGCCGAACGACTCGATGACCTTGGCGATCTCGATGCTTTCGGGGATCTCGATGCCGCCCTTGAAACCGTCGTACATGTTGTGTTTGACGGTGATGGCCATTCCGCAGGCGCGGGCTGCCTCGACCGCCTCCGAGAGGCACATCCGCAGGAACCGCATGCGGTTTTCGAGCGAACCGCCGTACTCGTCGTGCCGGTGGTTGGTATAGGGCGAGAGGAACTGCGAGATGAGGTATCCGTGGCCGGCGTGGAGCTCCACCGAGTCGAATCCGGCATCGTGGGCCGTGTGGACGGCGCGGCCGAAATCCTTGGCGACCTGTTCGATCTCGCTGTGGCGCATCCCGCGCACGGGGGTGTAGGCGTAGAGATTGATGCCCGTCGAGGCGCCGATGGGCATCTGCCCGGCCGTCGACCAGTGGGTCATGTTCCCGCAGTGGCCGATCTGGATGGCGGCGGCGGCCCCTTCGCGGTGGATGGCGTCGGTGATGTCGCGCAGCCCCGGGACGATCTCGGGTCGGAGCCACAGCTGTTTGTTGAACGAGAGTCCGCTGCGGCAGACGGCGGCATAGGCCAGCGTGGTCATGCCGATGCCGCCGCGGGCCACGGCCACGTGGTAATCCTTGAGCTGCTGCGTGGGGCCGAAATCCTTGCCCATCGACTCGAACGCTGCGGAACGGATCGTGCGGTTGCGCAGCGTCACGGGGCCGAGCTTGAAGGGCGTGAAGAGTTTGGATTCCATGTTATTCGGTGTTTTTTTGATGTTTCTTCGGTGTATTGGCCGCTCCCTCCGCGGGGGGTCAGTAGATGAACGGGATGATTCGTTTGCGGTGGAGTTTTCGGAATTCGTCTCCGAACTCCTCCTCATAGCGGCGGCGCAGCGAAGCGGCGCGCGGGGCGAGGTTGGCGAAGGTCCACCAGGCGAAGACCGCACCGGCCCACGACCACGAGGCGATGGTGAACCCGACCCATTCGAGCAGTTCGCCGAAGTAGTTGGCCGAGGAGACGTAGCGGAACATGCCGCCGCGGGGAATGTAGTGGCGTGTGTCGCCGGGTTTGCGCAGGTGGCGGATGATACTGTCGGAGTGGAGGTTGATGGCCATTCCGGCGATGAAAATGGCGCCGCCGATGTAGATATAGGGCTTCGAGAACCAGTTGTCGTAGTAGCCGTCGGGCGAGACCCAGAAGATCCATCCGCCCTGCATCAGGGCGTTCAGCGTGTTGAAGATCATCCCCATGAGGATGATCCCGAGGGGCATCTTCGAGTGTCCGCGCAGGAGCAGCGGGAAGATGAACGAACGCTGGAAGTAGTGGGTCTGGAAGAGGATCAGCAGGGCGAGGGGGCCGGCCTGTCCCATGCGGTCGGAGGTGGCCCACAGTACGCACATGAGGATGAAGACGGGGGACTCCATGAGGATCCATCCGATTTTGTTCGGAACGGGCGGACCGTACCGGCGGTTGAAGAGGTACCCGTAACCGGCTTCGAAGAAGTGGAGGGCGATGAAGACCACGAGGGCCAGCGAGGCCATGACGATGAGGAAGATGTCGAATGTTTCGCGCATGAGGCAGGGGTTCGGTAAAACGGCATAAAGGTAGGGCTTTTTTGTCGTTTGATCAAGGTTTTAACCGCCGGTCGATTGTTCGAAACGGGATTTTTTCGGGCCGAAGCCGGAGCCGGGGAGTGTCGAGGCGGTTTCTGGGCCGGTGTCCCCTCCTTCCGCAACACGAAGCCCCCGCCGGAGCGGGGGCTGTGTCGGAATGCAGCGTGCGATGACGGCCGTGACCGGCGGCAATCCAGAGGGTCTGAGAAAACCCGGGAGCCCGAGGTCCCGAGGTCCCGAGAGCCTGGGAGTCCGGAGATCCCGGAGACCCAACGAGCTCCGGAGCCTTGGGAAATTCGGGCTCTTCCCGGATCGTTTGATCGGCCGGTCGGGCAGCGGCACCGTCAGTGGGTGTAGACTTTGCCCTTCTGGTGTTCGTTGGCCTCGAACTTGAGCCGCGAGGTAGTTGGGTAGCGGAGCTTCTCGAACTCGGCCACGGCATTGCGGATATCGCCCAGCAGCATGTCGGCCATGTCGCGCGACATGCCCTGCCGGATGACGATGCGCATGACGATCATCTGCTCGATGTTCTTCGGCATGGTGTATGCCGGGACCATCCAGCCGCTCTGCTGGAGCGTTGCCTGCAGATCGAAGAGGGTCCAGCGGGCCGTCTTTTCGTATTCGGGGTCGAGCGACCAGATGAAGAGCGGATTGACCACCTCGTCCGCATAGTTGCGGAAACACTTCATCCGGCCGATTTCGCGGTGGCAGTAGCGGGCGATATCCATCGAATTCTGCTGGATCTCGCGGTAGCCCTCGAATCCGAGGCGGATGAAGTTGTAGTACTGGCCGAGGATCTGGGCCGCCGGGCGCGAGAAGTTGAGACCGACCTGGGTGATGTTGGCGCCGAGGTAGTTGACCGAGAAGGACATCGTGTCGGGGAGATAGCGGCGATCCTTCCAGACGGTCCAACCCAGACCCGGGTAGACCAGTCCGAACTTGTGGCCCGAGGTTGAGATCGACAGCACCCACTTCAGGCGGAAATCCCACTTCACGTCGGGGTTGAGGAACGGCAGGATGAAGCCTCCCGAGGCGGCGTCGACATGGATCGGGATCTCGTAGCCGGTCTTCTGGTTGAAGGCGTCGAGGGCCTTGTCGAGGGCTTCGACGTCGTCGTTCAGACCGGTCCAGGTCACGCCGGCGATCGGGACGATGCAGATCGTGTTTTCGTCGCAGAGGCGGAGGGCGGCCTCGACGTCGAGGGTCTTCTTCCCGGGGGTCAGGGGGACGGTGCGCATCTCGATCTGCCACAGCTGGCAGAACTTCTCCCAGACGACCTGGAAGGCCGAGCTCATCACCAGATTGGGTTTGTCATAGGGTTTTCCGGCGGCCTTGCGGCGGTCGCGCCAGCGGAGCCAGGCGGCCACACCGCCCAGCATGCAGGCTTCGGACGAGCCGATTCCGACGGCTCCGGCCTTCCATTCGGCCTTTTCGGGCGAGTTCCAGAGGTTGGCCAGGATGTTGATGCAGCGGCCGCACATGACCGCCACGCGCGGATACTCCGTCTCGTCGATGTAGTTGACGTTGATGGCTTCGTTCATCAGCCGTGTGGCGTAGTCGTCCATGTAGGTCGTCACGAAGGTGGCCAGATTCAGCCGCGGCTGGGTCTGGGGGTAGGTCTCGTCCTTGACCATCTGGTAGGCGATTTCGGGAGCGGTTTTGCCCTTGGGGATGAATTCGGTGGGGGCGGGGGAGCGCATCTCCTTCGTACCGAAGATGTCGGCCGTGGCATCGCTCACGGGGGTGTTCTGTTGCTTCATATCGTACGAGTTTTATGGTTTACGACCCCGACGGATGCACGAACTGTGCCAGAGGCGCCGCCCCGTCCCGCCTGCCTGCTGGAAAAAAATATCGCGAAATGCTTGCTTTTCTCTTCTTTGTTTGTTTACTTTGTGATATCAAAATAATATCATTTTAAACCCATCGTATCATGGAATCGAAGAATTATGTCTACAAAGGTTGGAAAGCCGGTGGTTTTGCCGCGCTGGGGATACTTGTCGTCCTGCTGGCGGGCTTTTTCTATCTGATCGTGGCCGGGGCCATGCGTTCGGAAGCCGGGGTGCCGGGCGGCGGATGGATGATCGGTATCGGAATTGTCGGGATACTTGTATCGTTGGTTTCGATGCGAGGCTTCATGCTGCTGGAACCCAACGAGGCGCGAGTGCTGCTCTTTTTCGGAAATTACCGCGGAACCTTCTACGAGACGGGATTCTGGTGGGTCAATCCGCTGATGTCGGTCAAGAAGATCTCGATGCGGGCCCGCAACCTGGACGTCGATCCGATCAAGGTCAACGACAAGACGGGCAACCCGATCATGATCGGACTGGTGCTCGTGTGGCGGATCAAGCGCGACGATATCTATAAGGCGGTCTTCGAGATCGACGCCGCATCGGCGGCTCCGGGACAGGTTGTTTCGGCCTCGACGCGGATGAACATCCTGCAGAACTTCGTGAACGTGCAGAGCGATGCCGCCCTGCGTCAGGTGGCGGGCTGCTACGCCTACGACGATGCCGGCACGAAGGGCGAGGAGCTGACCCTGCGCTCGAACAGCGGGGAGATCAACAGCCGCCTCGAACAGACGCTCAACGAACGCCTGGCGATGGCCGGTATCGAGGTGATGGAGGCACGGATCAACTACCTGGCCTATGCGCCGGAGATTGCGGCGGTGATGTTGCGCCGCCAGCAGGCCGATGCCATCATTTCGGCGCGCGAGAAGATCGTTGAGGGTGCCGTGTCGATGGTCCACATGGCCCTCGAACGCATTGCCGACGAGGATATTGTCGAGCTGGACGAGGAGCGCAAGGCCGCCATGGTGTCGAACCTGCTGGTTGTGCTGTGCGCCGATGAGTCGGCTCAGCCCGTGGTCAACGCCGGAACTCTGCATCATTGATCCCTACACACCATGCCGGGAGAGAAAAACAAGACTTTTGTCCTGCGTATCGACGCTCAGACGATGGAGGCGCTGGAGGCGTGGGCCGAGGACGAGTTCCGCTCGATCAACGGCCAGCTGCAGTGGATCATCGCCGATGCCCTGCGCCGCAGCGGTCGCCTCAAGCGGCCGCGTGCGGCTGCATCCGGCACATCGTCGCCCGAATCTGCCGCGCCCGAATCTGCCGCGCCGAAACCCGCCGGGACGAAACCGGCCGGGGCAAAACCCGCCGGGACAAAACCGGCCGCGGCGAACTCCGCCGGGAGGCGGACTGAAAAAGAGCCCGCCGGGGCGTCATCGTCTTCGAAATCCCTCAGAAAAGAGTCTGACGAGGCCTCGTCGGCCCCGGCATCTGCCGAACCCAAAAATCAGAAAAGCCTATGAAATGGAGATGGAAACTTGGTTTCGATATCCGGTCGTGGCGGTCGGAGTGGAGCCGTGAGGGAATCCTCCGCAAGTTCAACGACGAGGTCGAACGCGGTTATCAGCGACGGCAGCGGCTGCGTGTGCGCTTCGCCCGATTCGTCCACACCCGGCTGTGGCTGGGTTTGCCCCTGGTGGCGATTGTCGCGTTCGTCCTCTTTTTCCTGCTGGCCACGCTCGAGAATCCGGTGTCGGAGGCACTCTCCCGGGGCGGACTCGCCGCCGTGCTGATGGCCCTCTGCTGGGGAATCGGCATCTGGGGCTCGACGGATCTCGACCGGGAGATGACGGAGGAGGCAGACGAGGCTGCGGGCTGGGTCGAACGGCTGAAGCAGTCGGGCGTCGTGGGGCGGATGGCGGCCCGTGGCGTGGCGATTCTGCTGCTTGTGCTGCTGGTCGGCCTGTTGTGTTACCCGCAGATCGAGGGCCTCGTGACGGGATCGGATTCGCCGGTCGAGGGGCTGGTCGGCATTCTGCTCAAGCTGCTGGCTGCTGTTGCCGTCCTGCTGCCCATCCACCTGGCGCAGCGCTATGGCTGACGATACCGGCAAGCGGTCAACCGCACCCCGACCCGGCAGTCGGCTTGCGGTATGGTTGCGAAAAAAACGTCTTCGGACGTTTTTTTCGTTTCGGCGGGTCCATACCCGCGCGATTTGTGGAAAAGTCCGTATCTTTGGGGCGTCATCAAACACTTTTGCCATGAAGAAGCTCGTGGTCTTTACCGGCGCGGGGATGAGCGCCGACAGCGGCCTGGCGACGTTCCGCGACTCGGACGGCCTGTGGGCCAACTACCGCATCGAGGATGTCTGCACCCCCGAGGCGCTGGCCCGCAACCGAGCGCTGGTCATTGAATTCTACAACAAACGCCGCCGCGAGATGCTCGCCACGGAGCCCAATGCCGGCCACCGGGCGATTGCCGGTCTGGAACGGGATTTCGACGTTGACGTGGTGACGCAGAATGTCGACGATCTGCACGAACGGGCCGGTTCGACGCGCGTGACCCACCTCCACGGCGAGTTGCGCAAGCTCCGCTCGGAGCGCAATCCCGACCTGATCGTCCCGATCGAGGGGTGGGAGCAGCGGCTCGATGCCAAGGCGCCGGACGGATCGCTGCTGCGTCCGCATATCGTCTTCTTCGGCGAATCGGTGCCGATGTTCGAACGGGCGGCCGAGATTGCCGCACGCGCCGAGATCATGGTGGTCGTCGGGACGTCGCTGGCCGTCTACCCGGCAGCCTCGCTCGTGCGGTACGTGCAGCCCGGCGTGCCGATCTACTTCGTCGATCCGGGCCATCCCGATACGACGGGGATCCGCAATCCGCTGACCGTCATTCGGAAACGTGCCGCCGAAGGGGTTCCCGAACTGGCCGATCTGCTGCGGCAGACGTTTTTGAACAAATAGTCTTCTGTCGCCCATGACGGTCTATTTCGTATTGGAAATGCTCGGAACGCTGGCCTTCGCCATCAGCGGCATCCGACTCGCCTCGGCCAAACGTTTCGACTGGTTCGGGGCCTACGTCGTGGGCTTCACGACGGCCATCGGCGGCGGAACGCTGCGCGATCTGATGCTCTCGCAGACCCCGTTCTGGATGCTGGACAGCGTCTACCTGATAGTCACGGCCATCGCACTGGGGATCGTCATCGTGCTCGGGCGCTACCTGATCCGGCTGAACAACACCTTCTTCGTCTTCGATGCCATCGGACTGGGGCTTTTCACCGTCGTCGGGATCGAAAAGACCCTTTCGGCGGGCTTTCCGCTCTGGGTGGCGGTCATCATGGGTACGATGACCGGAGCGGCCGGCGGCGTGCTGCGCGACATCCTGATCAACGAGGAGCCGCTCATCTTCCGCAAGGAGATCTATGCCCTGGCATGTGTCTTCGGAGGCTTTGTCTTCTGGGGTTGCCGCACGGTGGGGCTGGACGGGGCTGCGCTGCAGATCATCACGGCGGCAGCCGTAATCGCCGCCCGTATCATTGCGGTCTATTTCGGCCTGAAACTTCCGATTCTCAAGTAGCGGCGGCGCTGCCTGTCGGTCATCTGTCTGTCCGGATCGTTCTGTCAGTTCGGATTGTTCCGCCGATCCGATCATACCCCTGCCGGTGCTCAACCCCGGAGTCTTTTGCCCTGCCGCCTGGCTCCGGATTCGGCTGCCCCGGAGGTTTCCGCCCTGCCGCCTGGCTCCGGATTCGGCTGCTCCGGGTTCCATATCTGTCCGCACCGACGGAGAAAGGCTTTTCGATCGAAACCGCTTTTTACCTGCATACCTATATATAAAGAACGGACCACCCTGCGGCGATCCGTTCTGTCTTGCTGTCCTGGGTTTCCCGAAGGAGTGGCCCCGCTCCGCTACTTGAGATCCTTGAAGTAGAGGTCCAGCAGCTCCTTGGCGGCGATGAACGACGAGATCTTGTCGTCGAGCACCCGCTGTTCGTATTCGGCAATCTTGCCCTCGACGGCCGGATCGCGGTAGAAACTGCTGCGCAGCGCCTCGTTGATCGTTTCGTACATCCAGTACTTGTTCTGCCGGTTGCGGTTGTGCTGGAAGTAGCCGTTTGCCTGGATGTGGTCGAGATACTGCTCGACGCCCTTCCAGACCTCCTCGAGGCCGGTCTTGGCCACGGCCGAGCAGGTGTAGACCTTGGGCCGCCAGCCCGATTCGGGCATCGGGAAGAGGCGCAGCGCCCCCTGGAACTGGGTGCGGGCGAGTTCGGCCTTGTGGATGTTTTCGCCGTCGGCCTTGGTGATGACCATCAGGTCGGCCATCTCCATGATTCCGCGCTTGATGCCCTGGAGTTCGTCGCCGGCGCCGGAGATCTGCAGCAGCATGAAGAGGTCGACCATCGAGTGGACGGCCGTTTCGGACTGACCGACGCCGACCGTCTCGATGAAGATGACGTCGAATCCGGCAGCCTCGCACAGCACGATCGTTTCGCGCGTCTTGCGGGCCACACCGCCGAGCGAGCCGGCCGACGGCGAGGGGCGGATGAAGACGTCGGGGTTGTTGCAGATGCTCTCCATACGGGTTTTGTCGCCGAGGATCGATCCTCCGCTGCGTTCCGACGAGGGGTCGATGGCCAGCACGGCGAGTTTGTGGCGCAGCGAGGTGACCATGTTGCCGATGGCCTCGATGAAGGTCGACTTGCCGGCTCCGGGGACACCCGTGATTCCGATGCGTACGGACTTGCCGGCGTGGGGCAGGCAGCGTTCGATGATCTCCTGGGCCTGGGCGTAGTGGTCGGGGTTCGACGACTCGACGAGGGTGATGGCCTGCGAGAGGGTGGTGATGTTTCCGGCGAGGATGCCCTCGACGTATTCGTCGGTGGAGAGCATCCGTTTTTTGCGGCGTTTGAAATAGGGGCTTATGATCGGCTGATCTTCAACGCCTTCCGAGACGTTGAGCGCCGTGTCGTGATGCGTATCCGCATACTCTTTCTCGTAGTGATCGATCTTGGTGAACGACATGATTTGTCAGCGGGTTGATTGTTCGATAATTTGTTCGTTGATTTGCAGGCTGTTTCCCATCCAGAGGGCGCGGTGGCGGGCGTCGACCAGCACGCCGAACGGGAGGTAGGAGACGCCGAAAGCGGTAAAGCCGCGTTTGCCGTGGATCGTGGCCGCCACGCGGTCCGAGAGGTAGGGCCGCAGGATGCGGGCGATCCGGGCCGTGTCTTCGCAGGTGACAATGATCACCCGCATCCGGGACTCGGGTTTCGAGGCGATTTCGCGCAGCCTCCGGATCGAGTTGAGGCAGGCGGGATTCGACGAATGGAAGAATTCGACATAGGTCAGAGCCGCCGGAGCGGGGTGTCGGTTGTCGATCCATCCGGCCGCCTTGAGCTCGGGAACCTTTTCGCTGAGGATGATGTTCTGGGCCTCCGAGTCGGAGGGGGTCAAGATCCACGCCGACAGCAGAATAAGCAGTGCCTTCTTCATAAGAGAGTCCTGGTTTGTCCCGATAAAGATAACACCTTTTGTCGGAAGGCGCAAATTTTCGGAGGAAATCGCCCCGGAAAGGGTGTTCGGCGGGGGAGGCTCGTTTGGGGAGGCCCCGCCGGGAGCGGTTTTGCGGACTGCGGGGAGGGCTTTTCATCCGCGGACAGCGGGCGTATCCCGTATGGTGGCGCCGGTTCTTCCGCCAACTGTACCGGCCGCACCCCCCCCGCATGGTGGTACCGCCGGTTTTCCCGCCAACTGTGCCGGCCGCACCTCGCATGGCGCCGCCGGTTCTTCCGCCAACTGTGCCGGCTGCACCCCGCATGGCGCCGCCGCCAGCTCTCCCGCGGACGGCCCCGATGCGCGGGGCGGAACCGGCGGTTTCGGCCGCTTTTTTACGAGGCTGCTCCCAGGGTATAAGTTACATGAAATTTCCTTTCCATGCAACGGGTAACGGCCCGAAAATCCTCTTTGGAACACATTTCATCCTAAAGCAGTGCCGATTCTGACCAAAAAAAGTGCGTCTAATTTTGCGGAATCCCAAAGATTCACCTATCTTTGTGTTCGCAAAATAACACGGTTGAAACAATCAATCCACTTATAATTCAAACAAGCTATGAAAGTTTCTCATATCGAGCATCTTGGCGTCGCAGTGAAGAGCCTTGATGAAGCCATTCCCTATTGGGAGAACGTCCTGGGTCTGAAATGCTATGCCATCGAGGAGGTTGCTGATCAGAAGGTGCGTACGGCATTCTTCAAACTCGGCCAGACGAAGATCGAACTGCTGGAGCCTACCTCCGAGGATTCGACCATCGCCAAGTATATCGAGAACCGCGGTGTCGGTATCCACCACATGGCCCTGGCCTGCGAGAACATCGAAGAGCAGCTCGCCGATGCTGAAGCAAAGGGTATCCGTCTGATCGACAAGACGCCGCGTAAGGGCGCCGAAGGCCTCACGATCGCTTTCCTCCACCCGAAATCGACTCAGGGCATTCTGACCGAACTCTGCGAGAACAAGAACAAGTAGTAAAAACACAAACGATTCCGCCCGGGGCGGAATCGTTCCGTGTCATTGCGGAACCTTCCCCCGGGTGGACAATATCAACACTATGAGCCAAATTCAGGATAAGATCAACCAACTGATCGAGAACCGCGAAACGGCCCGCATGGGCGGTGGCCAGAAGGCAATCGACAAACAGCACGACAAGGGCAAGTATACGGCCCGCGAACGTATCCAGATGCTTCTCGACGAGGGCTCGTTCGAGGAGTTCGACATGTTCGTGACGCACCGCTGCTACGACTTCGGCATGGAGAAGAAGCACTTCTTCGGCGACGGCGTCGTAACGGGTTACGGTACGATCGACGGACGTCTGGTCTACGTCTTCGCTCAGGACTTCACCGTAACGGCCGGTTCGCTCTCGCTCTCGATGTCGGACAAGATCTGCAAGGTCATGGACATGGCCATGCGCAACGGTGCTCCCTGCATCGGCATGAACGACTCGGGCGGTGCCCGTATCCAGGAGGGTGTCAACGCCCTGGCCGGATATGCCAACATCTTCCAGCGCAACGTGATGTCGTCGGGCGTCATTCCGCAGATTTCGGCCATCTTCGGTCCCTGCGCCGGCGGTGCCGTCTACTCGCCCGCACTGACCGACTTCATCATCATGAAGAAGGAGACCTCGAACATGTTCCTCACGGGCCCGAAGGTCGTCAAGACCGTGACGGGCGAGAGCGTTACGCAGGAGGAGCTGGGCGGCGCCACGATGCACACCACCAAGTCGGGTGTGGCTCAGTTCGCCGTCGATACCGAGGAGGAGGGTATCGAGCTGATCAAGAAGCTGATCTCCTACATGCCGCAGAACAACATGGAGGATGCTCCGCTGGCCGTCTGCACCGATAAGATCACCCGTCTGGAGGATTCGCTCAACGAGATCATCCCCGACAACGCCAACAAGCCCTACGACATGGCCGAAGTGATCCGTGCCATCGTCGACAACGGCGAGTATCTGGAGTCGGCAGCCGGTTATGCCAAGAACATCATCACGTGCTTCGCCCGCTTCAACGGCCAGTCGGTGGGTATCATCGCCAACCAGCCGAAGTTCATGGCCGGTGTGCTCGATATCAACGCCAGCCGCAAGGCCGCCCGTTTCGTCCGCTTCTGCGACGCGTTCAACATTCCGCTGGTAACGCTCGTCGACGTGCCGGGCTTCCTGCCGGGTACGACTCAGGAGTACGGCGGCGTGATCACGCACGGTGCCAAGTTGCTGTTCGCCTACTGCGAGGCTACGGTTCCGAAGATCACCGTTACGCTGCGCAAGGCCTACGGAGGCGCCTATATCGTGATGTCGTCGAAGCACATCCGCGGCGATATCAACTACGCATGGCCGACGGCCGAGATCGCCGTGATGGGAGCCAGCGGCGCCGTCGAGGTGCTCTACGGCAAGGAGCTCAAGGAGCTGGCCGACAAACCCGAAGAGAAGGCCGCCTTCATCGCCGAGAAGGAGAAGGAGTACAACGACAAGTTCTCGAATCCGTACAACGCCGCCCGCTACGGCTATATCGACGATGTGATCGAGCCGCGCAACACGCGTTTCCGCATCATCCGCGCCCTGCAGTCGCTGGCTACCAAACGCCTGCAGAACCCGCCCAAGAAGCACTCGAACATTCCACTGTAACCCTGTAAAACGCAGAAATCATGATATTTCAAGCTGTAAACTGGGGTTGGTCCGAGATCCTTTGGGTATCGCTCATCGGCTTTGCGCTGGTGTTCGTGCTGCTGGTGGCGCTGATCTTCATCATGAAGGGCTTCGGAGCCTGCTTCCGCTCGCGGACGACGACGCTCCCGGGCAAACCGGCCATCGCCCCTCAGCCGATGATCAGCCAGGAGGAGATCGCGGCGATCGCCACGGCGCTGAAGATCTATCGCAGCGCCCTGCACGACCGCGAGTCGGAGGTCCTGACCATCCTCAGCATCAAGCGGGCCTATTCGCCCTGGAATTCGAAAATTCACGGTTTAACCCAGCTTCCCGACCGGAAATAGCACTTTTCGTTGGAGCAAGACAATCCAGAAACAACAATGAAAGATTATTCACTGAAAATCAACGGACATAATTACAACGTCCAGATCGACGACGCGAACGAGGACTCGACGGTAGCCCACGTAGTGGTCAACGGTGTGGAATACGAAGTGGAGATCGAGGGCGCCAAGGCGGTCAAGGTTTCCAAGCCGCAGGTGGCACCGGCTCCCAAGTCGGCCAACAGCGGCATGATTACGCCGTCGACGGCAACTCCTTCGCCTCGTCTTGCGGCCGTACCGCCCTCGTCGGGCTACAGCGTCAAGAGCCCGCTGCCGGGTACGGTGCTGGGTGTGAAGGTCGCCGTGGGTGACACGATCACCAGGGGCCAGACGCTGGTGGTCCTCGAGGCCATGAAGATGGAGAACAACATCGACGCCGATCGTGGCGGAGTGGTCAAACAGATCCTTGTTCAGCAGGGAGCCACGGTCATGGAAGGCGATACGTTACTTGTAATCGAATAGCCTTATGTGGACTGCACTGACATCCGGCTCCAATTTCGTATTGGAGAGTCTGGAGACCTTTGCCGAATCGACGGGCGTGGCAGCGCTCTTCACGAACATGGGCTGGGGCAACGTGGTGATGATTCTGATCGCCTTCGTGCTGCTCTACCTGGCCATCAAGCACAAGTTCGAGCCGCTGCTGCTCCTGACGATCGCCTTCGGCATGCTGCTCACGAACCTTCCGGGCGCGAACATGTACCACCCCGAGCTCTTTGCCGGCGGCCATGTTCACTGGGACATCTTCGTGGCAAATGCCGGACTGCTTGACTACCTCTATCTGGGTGTGAAACTGGGTATCTATCCCTGTCTGATCTTCCTCGGGGTAGGCGCCATGACGGATTTCGGTCCGCTGATCGCCAACCCGAAGAGCTTCCTCCTGGGAGCTGCCGCCCAGCTGGGTATCTTCACGACCTTCATCGGGGCCTATGCCCTGGGCTTCACACCCGAGCAGGCCGCCTCGATCGGTATCATCGGAGGTGCCGACGGCCCGACGTCGATCTATCTGACGGCCATTCTGGCCCCCGAACTGCTGGGCCCGATCGCCGTGGCTGCCTACTCGTACATGGCCCTCGTGCCGGTGATCCAGCCGCCGATCATGCGCCTGCTCACCACCGAGAAAGAGCGTAAGATCAAGATGCGCCAGTTGCGCCCCGTGTCAAAGACCGAGAAGATCATCTTCCCGCTGATCATCACGGTGATCATCGCGTTGCTGCTGCCGTCGGCCGCTCCGCTGGTTGGCTGCCTGATGCTGGGCAACCTGATGAAGGAGTGCGGTGTGGTGGATCGTCTGTCGAAGACCGTCCAGAACGAGCTGATGAACACGGTGGTGATCTTCCTGGCTGTCACGGTGGGTGCCACGGCCACGGCCGAGACCTTCATCAACCTCCGTACGCTGGGCATCCTGGTGCTGGGCGTGCTCGCCTTCGCCATGGGTACGGCCGGAGGCGTTCTGCTGGCCAAGGTGATGAACCTCTTCGCAAAGGAGGGCAACAAGATCAACCCGCTGATCGGGTCGGCCGGCGTATCGGCCGTTCCGATGGCCGCCCGCGTATCGCAGACCGAGGGTCAGAAGGCCGATCCTTCGAACTTCCTGCTGATGCACGCCATGGGCTCGAATGTGGCCGGTGTGGTTGGTTCGGCCGTAGTGGCCGGTATCCTGCTGGCGTTCCTGGCCTAGAAACCACGGAGATACAGATGAAAAAAGCCGGAAAATTTTTCCGGCTTTTTTCTTTTTTGTACCTTTATGGTCCCCGGGATTGCCGGGTGCGGACCGGCGGGTGCCGAGCGGGGCGATGCTCTGGGGATGGCGCGGACAAATCGGCAGGTGCAGGCAGTATCGAGTCTCCGGGACAGTGCGCTCGTCCGCCGAACAATCGAAAACCTTCAAACGATGCCTATGAACAAACTTCTGAACCTGATGCTGACCGTCGGACTGACACTGCCGGTCGGCTTGACAGTTGGTGCTGCACCCCGTCCGGAGGGCAGCACGAGCGTTGCGTCGTGTGCCCATGCACGGCCTGTCCAGAATCCGCCGGAGGTGGTTTCGAAACTGCTCGAAAGCCCGACTCGCGTCTCCGCCGATGCCCTCTACGCCTTTGAGTTGGGGCTGCTCGACACGCTTGACTTCTCAGACGGGCGCTTCCGGGAGGGGGATACCGTCCGGATGGAGTTCTCGTTTACGGTGGGGGAGGATCGCCGCACGTCGGTGGTCTCGGTGGATGAACGTTCGGGCGATGCCGTATTGGACAGCCTGATCATGCAGCGGGTGTTCGACGCTCCGGCGTGGACGGTTTCCGAAGCGAAACGGTCGCCGGGTCTTGCCCGGCAGCAGAAAAACCGGCTGAAGCTGAAGTGGCTGCTTTCGCGTGATGCGGAGGGGCGGCTTCGGGGCGAAGATGTGCAAAGCTATGGGCGCGCGGAACAGATGCCGCGTTTCGAAGGGGGCGGGGCCCTGCAGCTCCGCTCGTGGCTGCGCCGGAGGATCGATTATGCCGGTAAGGCGGCGACGCTCAGCCTGCGTTTTACGGTCGAGAAGGACGGCTCGGTCTCCGGAATCCGCGTCACGGGCAAGGCTCCGCAGGCGTTGATCCGCGAGGTGGAGTCGGCCCTGGAGCAGATGCCGCGCCTGACGCCCGGTTCGTGGCTGGGGTCACCGGTTCGGGTCAATCTGGGCGACGAGGTGATCTTCGGCAGCGTGGAGGATCCGACCGAGGCCGAGCTCCGGCGCTCGGAACAGCGGCTGGCGGAGCGGATGGCGGCGACAGACCCCGCAACCCGCGATTCGCTTGATCGGACAGCGTTGCACCATCCGCAGTTCCGTAGCGGTAATCTCAATACGTTCCGGCGTTGGGTGATGGGCCAGGTGCGGTATCCGCAGGAGATGCTTCGTGCCGGACGCTCCGGCGAGGTGATCGTTTCGTTTGTGGTCAAGCGCGACGGGTCGGTCGATCGGATCAAGGTGGTCTCGTCGCCACACAAGGCCTTTACGAATGCGGTGGTTGGGGTGCTGAAGCGTTCGCCGCACTGGTCGAGTGGAACCTGTCAGGGGTGGCTCGTGCCGGTGCCATACACGCTGCCTGTCCGGTTCACCCGGCCGTAGCTGCCGTAGCTGCCGTAGCCGTCGTAGCCGCCGTAGCTGCCGTAGCCGCTGTAGGCGCTGTAGCCGTCGTGGCCGCCGGCGGCCCGCCGCAGGGCCCGGAAACACCCTTCGGAAAAAATATTTTTGAATAGATTTTCAACCTTTTTTGCAGAACCAAAACTTTTTTGTACCTTTGCGCACCCGCAAAGTGCGGGAAACGGATTACAATAAGTTAAATTAAACGTAATGGATTCTTTAAGCTACAAGACTATCTCGGCGAATGCCTCGACCGTCACCAAGGAATGGGTGGTGATCGACGCAACGAACGAGGTACTGGGACGTCTTGCATCGCAGGTCGCGAAGATCCTCCGAGGCAAGAACAAGCCTTGCTACACGCCCCACGTAGACTGTGGTGACTACGTCATCATCATCAACGCGGAGAAGGTGAAGCTCACGGGCAACAAGATGACCGACAAGGTCTACACGCGTCACACCGGATACCCCGGCGGCCAGCGCTATGCCACGCCTGCCGACTATCTGGCTAAAAAACCGACGTTCCTCATCGAGAAGGCCGTCAAGGGCATGCTTCCCAAGAACCGCCTGGGTGAGAAACTGCTCACGAACCTGAAGGTATATGTCGGCCCGGAGCACCCGCACGCCGCTCAGAACCCGAAGAGTGTAAAATTAAACGAGATTAAGTAAGAGTTATGGAAGTTGTAAACACCGTAGGTCGTCGTAAGGCCGCTGTGGCTCGCGTATTTGTGAAGCCGGGTAAGGGTCAGATTACAATCAACCACAAGGAACTCGCCGTCTATTTCCCGCTCGAGATTCTCCAGTTCCAGGTAAAGCAGCCGCTGCTGGCTACCAACACTGCCGAGAGCTATGACATCGCCATCAACCTGGACGGAGGCGGTATCAAGGGACAGGCCGAGGCCGCTCGTCTGGGAATCGCACGTGCACTGTGCGAGATCGATGCCGAGATGCGTCCGGTACTGAAGAAGGCCGGCTTCCTGACGCGTGATCCCCGCGAGGTTGAGCGTAAGAAGCCCGGACAGCCCGGAGCACGTCGCAAGTTCCAGTTCAGCAAGCGTTAGTACGACCGGAATTTCGGCAACGCACGGTGTCGGTTGTCAAACCGGAAGGACTGCCTGTATTTTTTATATATACGAGTATTACCCTTCGGTTGCCGCACCGCGGAAAACTCCCGGGATCGAACGATTCGCTACCCGTTGGAGTTGAAGAAAAGAGAATTAGAATCAATTAACGAAACGAATTAAAATGTCACGTACAGATTTTAATACATTACTGGAAGCCGGTGCGCACTTCGGTCACCTGAAGCGCAAATGGAACCCCAAAATGGCTCCGTACATCTTCATGGAGAAGAACGGCATCCACATCATCGACCTGCACAAGACGGTGCTGAAGGTCGATGAGGCAGCCGCAGCGCTGAAGCAGATCGCCAAGAGCGGTCGGCGCGTGCTGTTCGTTGCCACGAAAAAGCAGGCCAAGGAGATTGTTGCCGAAAAGGTGGCAGCCGTTGGAATGCCCTACGTCACGGAGCGTTGGGCTGGCGGTATGCTTACGAACTTCCCCACCATACGTAAAGCCGTCAAGAAAATGGCCACCATCGACAAGATGACCAACGACGGCACGTTCGATAACTTCTCGAAGCGCGAGAAGCTCCAGATCGCCCGTCAGCGTGCGAAGCTGGAGAAGAACCTCGGCTCGATTGCCGACCTGACCCGTCTGCCGGCTGCCCTGTTCGTTGTTGACGTACAGAAGGAGGCCAACGCCGTGAAGGAGGCCAAGCGACTGAGCATCCCCGTGTTTGCAATGGTAGATACTTGTTGTGATCCGACCGACATTGATTACGTAATCCCTGCAAACGACGATGCTACGAAGTCCATCGCAGTGATCGTAGACGCCATGTGCGCCGCAATCGCCGAGGGTACCGAGGAGCGCAAGCTCGAGAAGGAGAAGGAGGCTCAGGAGGCTGAGGCCGAGGGCGCCAAGAAGGAGGGCAAACCCCGCATCAAGAAGGCCGTGAAGGCTTCGATCGATGCCGAGGAGGCTGCCGTAGCCGACGTGGTTGCCGCTGTTGAGACCCCGTTTGAGGAGCCTGCTTCGGAGGCTGCTGCCGAGAAGGCAGAGTAATTGCAAGTAGAAACAAGCAAAAAACGATAAAAGACTATGGAAATCAAAGCTGCTGATGTAATGAAGCTGCGCAAGATGACCGGCGCCGGCATGATGGACTGCAAGAAGGCCCTCATCGAGGCAGAAGGTGACTATGCGCGTGCTCAGGACATTATCCGCGAGAAGGGCAAGCTCGTCGTTGCGAAGCGTGCCGACCGTACGGCATCCGAGGGTGTTGTCGTAACGAAGATCGTGGGCCAGAAGGCATACATGCTCTGCCTGGCGTGCGAGACGGACTTCGTGGCTCAGAACGCCGAGTACACGGCTTCGGCCGAGGCCATGCTCGAGGTAGCCATCGCTTCGGACGCTGCCGATCGCGACGCCCTGCTGGCTGCCAAGAACGCCGAGGGTCACACCGTCGAGGAGATGGTAACCGAGAAATCGGGCCAGACGGGTGAGAAGATCGAGCTGGCTTACTACGCCCGCATCGAGGCTCCCTACTGCGCTGCCTACGTGCACTTCAACAAGAAGCTCGGTACGCTGCTGGGCTTCAACAAGGAGGTTCCCGCCGAGGTAGCCCACGTGGTAGCCATGCAGGCTACGGCCATGGCTCCGGTATCGATCTCGGAGGCAGACTGCCCGGCCGAAGTGGTTGAGCACGAGCGCAAGATCGCCGTGGAGGCCATGAAGCAGGATCCGAAGAACGCCAACAAGCCCGAGGCCATTCTCGAGAAGATCGCCGAGGGTAAGATGCGCAAGTTCTTCGAGGAGAACACGCTGCTGAACCAGCTGGTAGTAGGTGAGAAGGAGACGATCGCCGACTACATCAAGAAGGCTGACAAGGATGCAACGGTGATTGCCTACAAGCGTTTCGCACTGGGCGAGTAATTCGACTGCATCGAACAGACTGCAGGCCGGAGAGTGATCTCCGGCCTTTTTTCGTATGAGCAGGTCTCTCCACGGGCGACAGACGGAAAATCGGAATGGAGGACCGACGTTTTTCAGCGGTTGGAGAGCATCTGTCTGACCGGCAGCGTTCAGCGGAGGGGGCGTGTTTGTCGGGCCGGCGACGTCCAGCGATTGGGAGCGTGTCAGTTGGGCCGACGTCTTTCTGCGGATAGGGACGTATCTGTCGGACCGGCAGCATTCTACGGATAGAGCGTGTCTGTTGGGACGGCTACGTTCAGCGATTGGGAGCGTGTCAGTCGGGCCGACGTCTTTCTGCGGATAGGGACGTATCTGTCAGACCGGCAGCGTTCTGCGGATGGGGCGTGTCTGTTGGGGCGGCTACGTTCAGCGAGGGTGTACCTTGTCTGGACGGCTACGTTCAGCGGAGCCTGTTCTGCCGTGCGCGATCCACTTTACGCAGCAGCTGCAGCGGATAACGGCGCAACGGACCGAGTGCACACCAGATGCGGGCCAGCAGTTGCCTGAGAGGTGAACAGTCCACGGCCCCATGGATCCGTTCGCGCGGGAGAGCCTCCCGGCGAATGAGGTTGCCGTCGCCCTGAAGCAGGATGACCGGGCCATCAACTGCGACAATCCGGTGGATGACGAAGTGTCCCGAGTCGGTTTCGCCCAGAACGACGCTTCCGCGGCGGAGCTCTTCGGGACGAAGGGGATGGATCCGGATCCGCGATCCGCTGCGGAAGAGGGGGAGCATGCTCTCTCCCTCGACCCGTACGGTCACCTCACGCCCCTCACGCAGCAGTTCGCATACCAGGCCGAACAGGAGCGGGTTCGAACCGCCGGCCGGAGTGTCGATGCGGGTGCCGTTCGGTGCGGAATGCGCTTTGCTTTTTGGGAGTCGGCCCGTTTCGGCGACTGTTCCGGACCGTGGTTCGGCCGCTGGACGAGGCTTTGTCCGGGGCTCCGGACCATTTTGTGTGGGGCGTAATTCTGTTGAAATTTTCATACGGTTGATCTTCGGATGTGCGTGATTCAACAACGAGGGGTCGGACCGACATCTTGTGACGGTTCGCTGCGCTCCGTCTGCCCGTATCCGGAGCATGGAAGGCTCTCCTCCCGGCTGGTATTCCGGTCTGTATTCCGGCAGAAGCTCCGGCCCGAATCCCGACAGACGGTCGCGGCGGGGGTTGCATCGGGGAGGAACGCCTCATTGCCGAAGAGTGTCCGGCAGACGAGCCGGGCGGCATCGGCGTCGGGGCGGCATTCCAGCCGATAGACGGGGATGCGGGGAATGATCCGGGTCAGGAGGTCGACGAGCCGGTCGCGGAGCTCCGCATCGCGGGCGAGGGCGGGCGGCAGCGAGGGGAAGAGTGCGCCGAAGGCTTCGAGCGGAGCGAGCGGCCGGATCCGGTTTTCGGCACCCTGAACCAGTCGGACAAAGGCTGCGACGGGGATCGATTCATTGCGATAGCAGGGGAGTTTCCCGCTCCAGGGCGAACCCCAGGCGCGGATTTCGGATGCGTGGTAGCTGACAAGGGGGCTGTCGTCGTTGAGCAGAGAGGCCCCGGGGATGTATTGCCGCCAGAGTCGGGTGTGGGTGCTCTTGCCGGTTCCCGATTCGCCGAGGAAAAGGACGGCGCGCCCCCGGAACCGGAGGGCCGAGGCGTGTATGGCGACGGTTGCATGTTGCAAGGCGGCGAGGTTGAAGAGGGTCCAGACCCCGAAGCGGAAGAGTCCCGGATGGTGGGCCGGCGTGTAGTCGCACAGGGCAGGCCCTCCGGCAGGGGCATACCGGAACCGGACGGTTGAGCCGGTGTACCGCGGCGTCATTTCGAGCAGCCACCCCTCCTGGTCCCGTCCGAAACGGCAGTCGGCGCCGGCATCGGCGAATTCGAAACGGTGGAGTTCGTGCCACCCCTCGCCCCGCTGGATCGGCCCGGTGGGGAGAAGGGTCAAGTCCCTCCGCATCGTGCGAAGTGCGGTGCCCGGACATCCCGTGCGGCCGTCCGGGTTGCCGCCCATCGGCCGGGCGGGGGCAAAGGGACTCAGCGCCTCGGCGAAGCGGGGCGGAATCAGCTGGTCGGGCAGTTGCAGCGTGAGATCGGCTATCTGATACTCCATAACGGCAAGGGTTTGGTCTCCGGCAGCCCGGCTCCGAGTTGCAGTCGTCGTCCGCAGCGGGCCAGGGCCGCTTCGTGGTGGGCCACCGCGCAGATCGTCATCCCGGGGCGGCGGAGCGACAACTCCTCCAGGGCGCTCAGCACCTCCGTTTCGGTCCGGCCGTCGAGCGAGGCGGTTGCTTCGTCGAGCAGCAGCAGATCGGCCTGTCGGTAGAGGGCCCGGGCCAGAGCCAGGCGCTGCCGCTGGCCTCCCGAGAGACGGATGCCGCCCTCGCCGACCTGTGTCTGAAGCCCCTGCGGCAGGGTGGCGACGAATGTTTCGAGATGTGCGGCTGCGAGGACTTCGGCCATCCGCTGCGGATCGATGTCGCCATTCGCACGGCCGGGAGCGATGTTTTCGGCAAGGGTCCCGTCGACAAGGAAGGGAAACTGGGCGACATAACCGATGTGTTGCTGCCAGCCGAGGCGGTTTCCGGCCTCCAGCGGGCGGCCGTCGATGCGGATCTCGCCGGCCGTGGGTTCGTAGAGTCCGGCCAGCAGCCGCAGCAGCGTGCT
>ENA-OPBO01000291-OPBO01000291.1-human-gut-metagenome-genome-assembly--contig:-NODE-291-length-44347-cov-32.584936_pt1 | contig 44347 bp, 37 predicted proteins | sample MGYA00241071_ERZ501458 | MGnify/ENA primary metagenome ERZ501458 (study PRJEB25962, sample SAMEA2042509) | human gut metagenome | biome: human gut; feature: human-associated habitat; material: faeces... | reverse complement strand
AATCTGTAGACTTTTTTATTTATTCCCCAGACACACTATTTGGAACAGTATCTAGTTTTTGTTAGTTTGCCACTACAAATCTAAAAAATCTGCAGTCCCCCAGACACACTCTTTGGAACAGTATCAAAGATTCAGCCCAACTCACCTTAGCGAATTGGGCTGAAAACAATAATCTTATTATCTACTAGCCACCAAAGAATCGATAGCCTATTTTCAAACATATAAAACGGTCCATAAACCTTTAACAATTGAATACTTATCTTCCATACAAGGTATACTAACGTTTAATATAGCAAAAATATTTTTTCATAATATTAATTAAAAAGACACGGTCAGAAGTACTAATCGTAAACAGACTTATTAATATAATTGTTAATGTAGATGCCAAACATACACTAAAAAATCGCAACAGACCGTGATTAACGTAATAAAAGGGTATTAATGCTATTATGTAAGCAATGACAGCAGTAAATATACTAGGTAATAGTACTTGTTTGATCAAAATTGCAAATGAGAATCCGGGTATCTGAATTTGTAATATTATATGAGTAATAAATATTGTGATAAATGACATAATAAAAGATATTATATATCCCCATTCTGGAGTAAATCCCATTTTAAAAAATAGGTACGTTATAAATAATGTTGCAAAGTTCAGACTTCCATTAATGATACTCAATCGTTTTACATTCCCCGTTGCGTGAATTCCAATATTTAAACATAAACAAATTGTTGTTAAACAATTTGTAATTAACAAGATTCTACAAAATGCAATGGAATATGGTGGTATTATTTTTAGCCATAACTTTAAAATCACCTCCATCTCTATTATCAGAGGTATTGATATACATACCATTAACAAACAAGAATATCGAGCCAATTTATATATAAGCATCCGTACCCTCGCAAGATCAGACTCCGCATAGCGCTTGATTATCTGAGGCTTAGCTGCCATTAATATGTTAGTAGAGAAACCAAGGATAGCTCCTTGCACAGAAGATGCAACACCATTAGCACTATTCAATATAGGGCCGCCAAATACATTAAGCAACATATTTAGTCCTTGCTGCTTAAGAGTTACACTCATATTACCATACAGATCCCATCCTGAGAAAGTAAGCATGGGTTTTAGAATAGAAACATCCCAAATCCAATGAAAATGGCATTCTTCAAAATATCGAATGCAATATAAACGATAAATTAATGCTATTAATATACTAACTATTAATACTAACAACCCATACAGAATCAACTTATCAAAGTTACCAATAACAAGAAAATAAACAATTACTAACTTTAATATCACATTCAATATCTCCACATAAGCATATATATCCATTTTTTCATGAGCGATAATACTAGCATTATAAGGTGCTTGCGTGATAGTAATTAAAGTAGATAAGATTGAGAACTGATAAACCCAATGAGCAGCAGACATTCTATGGATAGGGATGACAAGTTTATCATTCAAAAACCACAAACCAATTGTTTCTGCAATAACAAAAATAAATAAAGCAATACCTATATGGACTAACAATGCAGTACTAAATGTCTTTTTTAGTCTTGTAGCATCACCTTTACCTAATTCAAATGCAAGAAACCGAGCAGTTGCACTACTCATTGATGCATTTAGGAATCCAAGCATAGCAACAACACCTCCAACAACATTATATACACCATAGTCTTCCACGCCTAAAGTATTTAAGACAACTCGAGATGTATATAGTGATACTACCATCGATAGTAACATTCTAAAATAGAGAGCTGACGTATTTTTGGCTAAACGTTTCGTATTATCAGTAGGCATATATTATTAATCTAATTAGTTAATAATGGGTTACCAGTTCAATATAAATTCAACATCGATCACATACAGCTATACTCTTCACTAATCCTTCATTATCTATTTCTCAAAAGAGCCGGAGTGACTCTTTCTCAAATCACTCCGGCATCTAAAGTTTATAACCAGTCAATAGACAAAAGTTTTTCCATATTGATAGAGATTGCAGACAAAGTTACCAATAATACCCTTGATAGGATCAATCAAGTTGGAGACACAATCAATTGGAAAAGAATGCTCATCTAAGACTTATTATACGAACCGTCCGTCGTCGATCGGCATGAGATCCTCGAGGGCCTGTTTGATATGCTGCTCGCGCGAACGCGGGCAGATCAACAATGCATCCGGCGTATCGACCACGATATAGTCGTGCAGCGAATCCACCACCACAACCTTCTTGCCAGCCGCCTTGATCAGGCTGTCGGTTGTGTCGTAGAGCTTCGAGAAGGCCGGCACGACGTTGCCGTCGGCATCCTTCGCCGAGAGCTCATAGAGCGAGCCCCACGTTCCGACGTCATTCCAACCGAAATCCGAACTCCGCACGAAGACGTTGGCAGCCCGCTCCAGCACCCCGTAATCGATCGAGATCGACGGGCAGCGCGAGAAGATCTCCTCCACGGCCGGCCGTTCGTCGGGCGTGGCAAACGCCGCGGCCCGTTCGGCAAAGAGACCGTAGACCTCCGGGAGGTGACGTTCGAGCGCCGCGAGGATGCTCTGCGTCGACCAGACGAAGATCCCGGCATTCCACAGGTAGTTGCCCGCCGCCAGGTAGCTCTTGGCGGTCTGCAGATCGGGTTTCTCACGGAACGAGGCAACCGTAGAGATCTCCCCGGCGGATGCGGTCTGGATATAGCCGTAACCCGTATCGGGACGCGAAGGGCGGATGCCGATCGTCACCAGCGCATCGCGCGCTTCGGCAAACTCCATGCAGGAGGCGATGTTGCGGCGGAACTCCTCCTCGTCGAAGATGAAGTGGTCGGACGGCGCCACGACCATCGTCGACGAAGGCTGCAGCGCTTTGAGGCGGAAGGCCGCATAGGCGATGCAGGGGGCCGTATTGCGTCCGACGGGTTCGCACAGCACCTGCTCGGGCCGGAGCTCGGGGAGCTGCTCGAGAACCAGCTGCCGGTAGGCGGTATTCGTCACGACCAGGAAGTTCTCCGCCGGGATGATCGGCGCAAAACGTTCGAACGTATGGCGGATGAAACTCTTCCCCGTACCCAGAATATCGAGAAACTGCTTGGGGAGGTGGCGTCGGCTGGCCGGCCAAAAGCGGCTGCCGATTCCACCGGCCATGATGACGCAGTAGCGATTGTTAGTTGCCATAAGCCTTGCCGATTATCGCTCGGCCCGCATCGGGTTCTCCAGGAAGTCCTTGTAGGCAAGGCGGATACCGTCCTCGAGTTCGGTTTTGTAGGTCCAGCCCAGCGCCGTGGCCTTCGAGACGTCGAGCAGCTTGCGCGGCGTGCCGTTCGGCATCGAGGGATCCCAGCGGATCTCGCCCGTATAGCCGACAACCTTGGCGACCAGTTCGGTCAGCGCCTTGATCGTCAGCTCCTTGCCCGTACCAGCATTCACCGTCTCGTTGCCCGAGTAGTTGTTCATCAGGAAGACGCACAGATTGGCCAGGTCATCCACGTAGAGGAACTCGCGCAGCGGGCTGCCGTCACCCCAGCACGTCACGTAGGGAAGCCCCTGCACCTTGGCCTCGTGGAAACGGCGGATCAGCGCCGGAAGCACGTGGCTGTGCGTCGGGTGGTAGTTGTCGTTCGGTCCGTAGAGGTTCGTCGGCATCACGCTGATATAGTCCGTACCGTACTGGCGGTTCAGGAACTCGCAATACTTCAGACCCGAGATCTTGGCCAGGGCATAAGCCTCGTTGGTCTTCTCCAGCTCCGAAGTCAGCAAGCACGACTCCTTCATCGGCTGGGGAGCCATGCGCGGGTAGATGCACGACGAGCCAAGGAACTCCAGCTTCTTGCAGCCGTTCTGCCAGGCGGCGTGAATGACGTTCATCTCGAGGATCATGTTGTCGTACATGAAGTCGGCCAGGGCGCTCTGGTTGGCCTCGATACCGCCGACCTTCGCCGCGGCAAGGAAGACGTATTCGGGACGCTCCTCGGCAAAGAAGCGCTCGACGGCCTCCTGACGTGTCAGATCCAGCTCCTTGTGCGTACGGGTAATGATGTTCGTGTAGCCCTGACGCTGCAGTTCGCGAACGATGGCCGAACCTACCATTCCACGGTGTCCAGCCACATAAATTTTTGCATTCTTCTCCATCATAAGGCTTTCCTCCTCATATTACTTTACAATACCCTTCTCAAGATACTCGGCCAGGTTCATGCGGATCTCCTCGTCGGCACGCTCCACGGCCACCTTCGCCATATCGGCATCGACCATGATCTTCACCAGCTGCTCAAACGAGGTCTTCGTGGGGTTCCAGCCCAGCTCGTTCTTGGCTTTCGAGGGGTCGCCCCAAAGGTTCACGACATCCGTCGGACGGTAGAAATCCTTCGAGACCTCAACCAGAACACGACCCGTTGCCTTGTCGATACCCTTCTCGTCCGCACCCTCGCCGACGAACTCCAGCTCGATGCCTACGTATTTGAAGGCAAGATAGCAAAATTCCCGGACAGAGTGCTGCACACCCGTGGCGATCACGAAATCCTCGGGCTTCTTGTTCTGCAGGATCAGCCACATGCACTCGACGTAATCCTTCGCATAACCCCAGTCGCGCAGCGAGGAGAGGTTGCCCAGGTAGAGTTTGTCCTGCTTGCCCTGGGCGATACGGGCTGCGGCAAGAGTGATCTTACGCGTCACGAAGGTCTCGCCACGACGCTCCGACTCGTGGTTGAACAGAATGCCCGAGCAGCAGAACATGTTGTAGGCCTCGCGGTACTCCTTGACGATCCAATAGCCATAGAGTTTGGCCACGGCGTAGGGGCTGTAGGGGTGGAACGGAGTCTTCTCGTTCTGCGGAACCTCCTCCACCTTGCCGTAGAGCTCCGAGGTCGAAGCCTGGTAGATGCGGCAGGTCTGGGCCAGTCCGCACAAGCGAACGGCCTCCAGGATACGCAGCACACCCGTTGCATCGACGTCGGCGGTGAACTCCGGCGCATCGAACGAAACCTGCACGTGGCTCTGGGCCGCAAGGTTATAGATCTCGTCGGGACGCACCGTGCTGACCACCTGGATGATGCTCATCGAGTCGCCGAGGTCGGCGTAGTGCAGGTGGAAATTCGGTTTTCCCTCCAGATGGGCGATACGTTCGCGGTAGTCGGTCGACGAACGGCGGATCGTGCCGTGGACATCATATCCTTTGTCCAACAACAGTTCAGCCAGGAACGAGCCGTCCTGGCCTGTAATCCCAGTGATTAAGGCTGTTTTCATTTTTTAAAGAATAAAATGTTATGGAATGTCGCTAATGATGCGAAAGTTTGGATGAAAGGATTTCTCCGATTTTGTAGAGATAGCGCAATCCTTCCAAAAACAGATTCGAATAGACTCCGTTCTGTTTATAAGCCACCATGTGTTCTTTGAGGATTCGTTTGTGGCTGACCATGCCCGACGAAGAGGCTCCGCCGGTCCGCATGGTAACAAAATCCTCCGGGATGTATTTCGTGCGAATCCGATTGACAAAAATCAGTCGCAGAAGATTCTCAAAATCAGCGGCAACATGCAACGACGTATCAAACATGCCGTACTTTTCATAGATCGCCCGACGGCAATAGAACGACGGATGGGCCGGCATGAATCCCAACCGCATCAGCCCCCGGCTGAAGACCCGCGAAGAGTAGTATCTGACGCAGTGGGTCAGATCATCGTCATTGACATAATGGATATCCCCATAGACGGCATCCACGTTGGGATCGGACAGAGCCTTGGCGACATGTTCAAGTACGTCGTTCGACGTATAGAAATCATCCGAATTGAGCAGCCCGACAACATCTCCGGTCGCCATCCGGATCCCCTTGTTCATGGCATCGTAGATTCCCTTGTCCGGCTCGGAGATCCATCGCATACGTCCCTCGAAACGAGGCTCATAGCGACGGATAATATCCAAGGTATTATCCTTGGATCCCCCATCCACGATCACATAGTCAATATTGGTATAACTTTGTCGAAGCACACTTTCCAATGTGTCCGTCAAGGTCTGACCGCTATTGTAAGTAGCAGTAATAATTGAAATAGTCATATGAAAAGGAGGAGATACTTTTATTCGGCAGAAAGCAGAATAACAAGCATCAACAGGAAAGATTTATAATTTAATATGATAGACCGTATCGAGATAGGCTCTTATCTTTTCCTTATCGTCGCCACAAGCCTTTTTAATTTCAAATATCTTGGCATCCACCAGAGTCCGGTACCACCATCCCTGCAGGAAATCCCACAGGAAGCCCTCTTTACCATCAAGAAAGCCCATCTTCAGGATATAGCGATAGATAAAATATCCAAATGCCCGCCAAAAGAGAGGCATCCGGGCATATTTGGCTTTCTGAGCACGTTTCTTTTCGACTTCTTCGCCATGATCCTTGGGCAACTGGCCGACATCGGTCAGTTGATACTCCGCATCCAACAGCAACGCAGCTTCACGAGTAGCATAACCATTATGTTTCTCGATGAACTGTCCAATAGGAATCTGGTTATCATCCACAAATTGGTGCGTCATCTCGATTGTTCGGCCGGACTGGATAGACAGATGTTCATCCATCAATCGCTTCTCGTATCGAGCTCTTCCTCGACGGAAAATCCGAACAATCTTCACATCGTTAACAATGCCATGATGCAGTATCTTCCCGTAAAAAGTTCGTGCCCGGGAAAGTGAAAGTGCAGACACATTTTCCGGCATCGCGGGTAATTTTTCTCGCAACTCGGCAACTAATTCAGGTAATAAATACTCATCTGCATCAAGGCGCAAGATCCATGCAGTTTCAATCTTTAGATTATCCAATGCCCAATTGAACTGGTCAGCCTGATTCCCTGGCCATTTATGGGAAACAACCTCAGCGCCTAACTCCTGAGCAATACGAACGGTTTGGTCTTGCGAGTAACAATCCACTACATATACTTTACGAGCGAATTGGTTGACATTCTCCAAACAACGCCGAATATGAATCTCCTCATTGAGAGTAAGGATAATGACCGTAATATCTAACATAAACAACCAATCATAAAATCAGATCTACACTTAATTCTTGATTATCCGCTGTTTTATGAATTTTGCAGGATTACCACCCACAACCGTCCATGGTTCAACATCCTTAAATACAGCAGCCCGAGCTCCGACAACAGCTCCTTGACCGACAGTCACACCCATTCCAACGAAAGCGTCTGCTGCAATCCATGCTTGATCTTCTATGATAATAGGTGCTGTAATCAATGGATTGTGTGCATTCGTAATGTCGTGGCTTGCAGTACAGAGATATGCCCCTTGCGATACGGTTGTATTATCCTTAATAATTATTGGAGCAACATTATAACAATTCACATACGACGCTAAACAAGAATATTCTCCCATTACCAGATTGGCTGGAAAATAAACCTTTGCAGATGAATATACAACAGCAGTAGAAGCAACTTGTGCTCCGAAAAGCCGCAACAAAAACCGTTTCCAACTACTCCCAATTGAACGAGGCAAAGGACGGACAAATACGCCCCACACCAGAGCCCACAACAGTCTAATTATTTGATGTTTGCGACCTAATATATTATGATACTTTGATAAGTCAATCTTCATTTCATTCATATACAAACTCGGGTCTAGTCCCACCTAGTAATATCCAATCGTAAAGTATCTTCATTTTTGTTCCTACCATTTCCATACTATACTTTTCCCGTATTAACCGCTTCCCATTCTCGCCCATTTGCAAGCGTCGAGTAGATGGTATGGAGATGGCTTCAAGCAATGTTGAATTAATGGTTTCTTGATCATTCTCAATCCACCATCCGCAATCATACTCCTGTAAATCCTGCCACGGCATACCTTTCGATGCTATAACAGGAATCCCCCTTACCAAAGCTTCCGTAACAATATTACCAAAATTTTCAAAATCACTAGGTACAACTAAATAACAAAGTGATCGTATTGCCTCATCCTTTTCACGACCTGTAAGGAATCCGGTAAAACGCACATTATTTAGATTAAGTCGTTTTACTTCATCATGTAGAAACTGTTCATACTTTTGATCATCAGCTCCAATAATAAGTAATTCCGCATCTTTCAATTTACTACGTAGTGCATCAAAAGCATATATCAAACGTTCAATACGTTTACGCGGATGAATCCGTCCTAAATAACCAATCCTCATTTTACCATCCCCTAGCGATTGAGGACGGTCAATCACACCTGTTATATCAATCGGATTAGGCAAAATTGCCACAGGATTAGTCAAACCCAACTCCCGATAATATTTCATTTCGTCTTCACATGTCGCTTGAATACATGCCGCTTGTTGTAAATCTTTACGCTGATAAAGAGCAAGTGATAACTTTTTCACTAAATGCGAATGTGCAAAAGCTTGTGGATACAACATACCTCGAAGTGTCACCACATATGGACGATTATTTTGACGAGCATAAGATGCTACACTATGCCCTAACCACTGCCATAACCCCTGCACATGGTATAGATCATATTGAGGTAACTCCCGCAACAATTTTTGTACATTTGGCATATATCCAAACCGGGCATTACGAATTAACTCAGTAAAATGAATCACCACATCGTCGGCAATCAATCTACCTTGGTTATTCAAAGGAGGCATTACAACTTCTACCCTAGCTCCACACTTTTCTAAACCTTTAATAGTAAGATATGTACTTAAGGCAGGGCCTCCCGATCTAACGTTAAGTGATCCAGCATGAAGTATATACATATTTTTATTGTTTTTTAAATTCTCCCAAGAATAGCCGCCTCGTTACCTCATTGATTCGCAAATAATCAATGCATTTATTTATTATATAAATCATCACAAAGGATATTATTAACATTGATATAACAGCCGTTAACCCTTGATAATTTAAATGTATTGCAAAATATTTCTGACTTATATCAAAAAATGAGAAGTGTATTACATATATGCCAAGGCTATTCAACGACAACTTATAGAGCCCAACTCCATCTCTAAGTTCTCCTATTTTCCTAACAAAAGAAATTAACCATACTGAGATTAAACTTCCAAAAAAAATTCTAGCGCAATACGCAACCCACGTAAAAGAAGACGAATCTCTTATAATACTTGGATTTGGTGTCCTATATATATAAAACTCCCGAGACCAGAAAATTGAATATAAAACAAATATTATTCCCCCTAATACTATGATATACTTCCAATTAGACACTCGCAAGGCTAAATCCTTTTGTGCTAAAATAAGACCAATTCCAAAAAAAGGGATAAAAAACTTTATAAACTCACATCCCTCCAAGAATAAAGAAGTCACAGACAATAGAATTGTAGATATTATAGGATTCTTAATACCCAACTTAAATATGCACACATATGCAATAGAGCAAATGAATAAAGACGAAAGGAACCAACAAAAAAAAGGTAATCTTAGTATTGAAAATAACTGAGGAGGAGTAGAGATTGATTCTAAGACTAATACTATTACACCCCATGCTATATTAGGAATAATTAGTCGTTTAAATTGCCTTGTTATTATTTGGGCCGTTGGATCGTTTAACTTCTTTGAAAAGAAATACCCACTAATAATAATAAACAAGGGCATGTGAAAAGAATAAACAACACTATAAAATGTATTATCAAATGATACTTTCGTAATATATTGTATACAATGGCACCAAACTACTAAAAATATGGCAGCACCTTTTAAGTAATCAAAGGCAATTATTCGATTCGTTTTCATTTATAATAATTTGATCAAGTATCTTAGCCAAAACCTCAGCTTGATATTTGCAACTTATATTTTGTTTATATTTCACATTATTCTGTTTTGCACACAGCAATCGATCTCTATTTATCAGTAAATTATCTATTTTTGAAGCAAGATCTTTAATATCCCCAGATCTAAATACAGCCCCTCCTCTCGAAGCGTTAATCAACTCGGCCGCACCCAAGCCGCTACTTACGATAACGGCATTACCCCGCTGAATTGCTTCATTAATCCTTATACCCCAAGGTTCTACTCTCCCAGGAGCTATTAAAACATCAATATGCGACAATAATTCGTTATACTTATCAGAATCAAGGACTCCTTCAAAAATAATATGATCTTTCAAACCATACTTGACAACCAATGATTCCAGAAACCTGCGCTGATGACCATTTCCTGTAATATGACAGATATAATTTTTAACACCTTGCAAATTTGTTACAATATGTAGAGCCTTGATCAATAGATCTACCCCCTTATATCGTTCTAAAAGTCCTGGACAGAGTATGTGAATTTTACCATCCGGAGCTGGTTTATAATAATAACTGATATCTTCATCTGTATAATAACCATATGGATATATAGCTTTTCGAGAGAACCCCAAAGACTTAAACTGTTTCAAATACTTTGAAGAGGCTCCAGACAAGCAAAGGATACCTTGACTATATTGAGCAATAGGCCGAACTAATAATGGCAAATAATATTTTATGTATAGATCCTTCACTAGTCCCCGTAAACCATACGAAAGATTAGAATAGGCCTCGCTCATATTACAAAACTTTATATTTCTCTTTATCGCAAAATTTATTACCCGCATCATTCTTGCGGGATGAGTTATACCATTAAAGACATGTAACCGATCCTTATATTGATCTAAAATTTCCGGTCCTTTATGTTCCCACTCGTCATCATTAAGAATGATATGAGATTTGAAGAGTTTTCCCTTATCGTTCCATCCCATAGATTTACGGGATTTACTCAGAGCTCCAGTAACAACAATGGCCGAATTATCAATATCCTCACAATATGATTTTAGGACCCCGATCATTCCGGCACAAGGTATATTCCACCAAAATACGATTTTCATACTCTTTATCTGTTTTTCTTTAACACCAACTCTCGCTCATCATAATAGGCATATAAGGCCATCATCATATAAATGAGACATGTTACAATAGACCCAAACATTAATGATCCAATAAAAGCAGACAATGTCGCAGCTGAAAAAGCCAACGCATAAATATTATTTGCCTGCCTTGATAATCTTAACAACTTCAATATAACAAAGCCCATAAATAGAAGTAAAAGGAGTCCCATCAGACCAAAATCCGCTATAGTAAGTACTAACCCTGACTGCACTGGAATAAGACTATTTCCAACGGTCTGCCCTGGGACATGAAAAGTATACTGAGATACACCCCATCCGAATAAAATGTGAACTAGGCTATTTTCTGTCACAAAATGTTCTAGGATTACACTTTCCTGTCGATCATTCTCCATTTCAGTTTGTGCTCGACCAAAAGTGCGATCGTATAATTGCGTAACATAACTATCGTCATTGGTAATACCATGTTGATATATATTTGTCTCCGATTTTAAAATCCACAAGCAGGATGCTATAACGAATAGCACAATAATAGTTGCTGTTTTATAAGATATCCTTGGGAACGGCAATAATATCAAGATAAGAGGGAAAGCAAGAAAGAAATTTATCAATGCCGAAGATGAATATGTATTTATCAATACGAAAGTCCCCAACAAGAGCGTAATTTGATGATACAATCTATTTATTCTATACACACCACTTCTATACATTACTAATGATGCAAATAAATAAGGACAAATCAAGAACCCTAAACTCTTTGGCTCCCCAGAAACACCATAAATACGAGGGACTATACGCCCGCCCATTTCCGCCAATGCTTCTAAGTTCACAGATCCATCTTGCCTCAAGATAGGTATAAACCCAATACCTAATTTCAAACAAATAAAATGAATTAAACCAAAAGCAATAGCTATTTCAACCGCCAAACAATATGAGGGAAATAGATGTTTAACAAATCCTCTTCTCAATATCAAACCATAAAACAACAATAAGATCGTAGTTATGTATGTATAATTTGAATTAAACATACGTATATAACGATTTATATGAGTTGCATATATCCCAGGAGAAAGAAGGCCGACTAAATCACTAAAAAAAACAATCAGAACAAAAGACAGAACAAAAGGTAAAATTATCTTAAAAGAAGGGCTACTTCTTTTATTCCTTTTAAAGAACAAACAAAGAATCATGCCTAATGCTACAACCTTAACTGGGAACCAGATCGTAAAAGCATAATAATAGCATGTAGCAAATGTCAACCCCCAGAAATATAAAGTTAACAAACTCTCATATTTCCTTCTACATACAAAATATATTGTAAAAAATAGAAAAACGAAAAAGCCTATTTTCTGAAGTAAGAACCAAATCATTTCGATAGTTCTTTTATAAGATTCATATATTCATCAGCTGCTCGCTCATAACTAAATTTCGCTGCATAATCTTTTAAATCACAGCTATTCACTTTTGTCAGATATAAAGCCTCAATAGCCCGTTCCATATCAGCCAAATCATTGGGGTTAAACAAGATTGCCTTCCCATTTGCAATTTCGGGCAACGATGTTATATCCGAACAAGCTACACCAATTCCTTGTGAAAATGCCTCAATAACAGGTAAGCCGAAGCCTTCGTACAGGGAAGGGAAGATTAAACCGCAACTATTTCGAACCAGACTCTTTAAAGTATAATTATCTTGAAAAGGGATATTTACCACATTATCATCAAATTCTTTAATGATATCAGCCATATACCCCTCGATATTTCCTATTAATAACAATTTAGGGAAACTCGGATTTCGGACTTTAACATTTTTATATGCTGCTATCAGATTATAAATATTCTTTCTCCTTGAGATCAATCCCCACCAAATAAAATAGGGTGAATCGATACCAAGTTTCTTATAATCCACATCATAAATAATAGAATCGAACCAAAAAGAATCTATACCGTTATAAATACATAGTATTTTATTCGCAATATGCGGATAAAACTCTATCAAGTCATTTTTTGTGTAGTTCGATATGGTAACCACTCGTGTTAATTTAGGTAATATAAATTTATAAAATAAGCGATTCTGATATTTATAAAAGAAAGCATATTTATAAGTACTCAAACCTTTTAAAGTTGACAAATCTGCAAGTGAACAAATTTGTATACCTTTAAATCCTCGAATATATTCAATATGCCCAGGATTAAGGAAACAATCACAATCTTCATCCAATCTAACATATCTACGAGCAAATAACCGCTTAATGGCTATACAATATCTACTATCGTGGAAATATCGGACCTCAACATTAGATAACGTATTAATTTCATTAAAAAAATAATCCAAACTTGCGGGATGACCCCGACGTGTATATAACAGAACAAATTTCACATCCGGATTATTCTTAATTAAGGCAAGTGTCATACCTCGTACAGGGAAGCCACTCGTATATGCAGAGAAACAGTCAGCCGATATCGCAATCTTCATAACGCACTGAATCAAAGAATCCTATCCAAAAATGTCATATTCACAAGTATATTCTTAAGTATTAAACTCAAGAATATTATTATTAATGACATGCATAATACACAAACAAAATCTATTACAAAACTACCCGTCGATATTGCAAGACTCGTAACAAAATAGAAGTGTATAATATAAATTGCAAGAGAGCCTTTTCCAATGTAACATAACATAGATTTGATAACAGAAGGTATTATACATTCAGTTCTTCTTATAAAGAAGAATATAGTTAATGATGCACTAACATAACCTAAAATGTGCAACAGAAAACTGATATTTGTATTCCCGCCTTTGTAAGTAAATGCAACATATGCAATGATAAGAAACAAACTACCAATGGACCTATGAATATCTCTTATATCTAGCTTTCTAATAAACACCCCAGCAATAAAGCAAGGAAAATACCGAGCCATATAGGATATACCAATAATGTTATCTATTATTGTTGGAGCAAACTTCGATAACCCAAGTAGAATGAATTCAATAATGCAACTACCTATCAAAAGGAAACGACCTTTTACGAATCTATGAAGTGTATAAAACAACAAAAAGAATAGGAACAAACATAATAAAAACCAGTATCCACTTTTCCCAATATCTGTAATGGTGTCATAAATACTCCGGCCGTACCAAAATGAAGCGAATAACACAGCAGCAACAAATGGAATTGCTACTCGTTTTGTTTTTTTTATGAGTTCATGTTGTAATACCATATTAGACTTTAAAGCCAAATACCCAGAAACAATAAAAAATAAAGGCACATCTATTTTGCATAAAAAAACTAAACCACCGTTGAGTCGTCCTCCTACATGCTGCATGACAACTAGCAACATGGCTATCCCCTTGAGAATATCTAAATATGTTTCCCTCTGAGTCGATTTATCCATAACACACATTTATCCAGATGTATAAAAAATAGGAATGGAACTAATCTTACATAGAAGTGATTAGGTGAATAATAATGATAAAACAAATCTTTTTTGCTTCTAATTGCCTCACCAACCAAACTTAACCCACCATTATTTACCTCTAACGCTGCTCGAACTAATTGATTCAAGCCTAAGATGGTATATAAATATCTTATATAAGCCTTATTCTTTATAGAAAACTTTACGATAAGAGCTCTAACAACGTTCAACAACTCATCTGAAGCAATTACCAGATTTTTTGTAGGATGCTTCTTCTTACTCAGCGATTGAACTGCAGTACGATGCATGTAGTGATAGTTTGGCGTAGAGGAAAGTGCAATATATTCTGCAGCCAATAAATAGCCTAACACAAATATATGATCCTCATGCAAGGAAATAGAAGGATCAAATAACCTTCCCGATTTCAAGAGTCCCCTATGAAATATTTTAGCGACCGGATATCCATTCTCAATGATACGATTTTCCTCAATAAAATGAGCTACATTTTCCCCTCTTAAATTGCAATAAACACCATCTATATAATTGCAACCAATCACACTTGGCCTAGCTCCTGCATAATCATGTATAACTGAGCCATACACAACTGTTTTTTCATTCTTGGCCAAAGCAAGCATATCAGACAAATAATGAGGTTCAACCCAATCGTCACTATCCACAAAGCAAATCCATTCAGCCTTAGCCAATGTTATACCCAGATTCCTCGCAATACTGACACCTTCATTATCTTTATGAACAACTGTTATACGAGAATCTTTCGCGGCATAAGTATCACAAATCTGCCCGGAATTATCGGTACTGCCATCATTAACAAGAATGAGCTCCCAGCTATGTTCATCTTGAGCCATAATACTATCAATACACTGTGCAAGATACTTAGCTACATTATAAACTGGGATTATAATAGAAACAATGGGAAGATCATTTCTCATAAATACCAAGAAATCTGGTTACATTCAATCATTTTATGCATACAAGATATAAAACCCGCCTTAATACAAAGAAAAGAAACTTTAGCATCAGTTCGTAAGCCCTCGTTATCAAATCTTAATCAAATGCTCTTTTCCATAAAAATAGATCTATGAACAAATAGATTCGTAGATACGGATACAAATACCTAAACGCGGGAATATAAAGACGTTTCATCGTTTGGCGCATAGCCTTATTTTGATAGTATTTATTGTTAGGATGAAACATAAATGAACTCCATAATAACAATAATCGAAACCCGGCTTCTGCACGTAATGTCTTGAATAGTTTATTATCTATAAGAAATCTTTCCAGATATAAAATGGTATTATACACTGCATCATGACGACTCTCAGTATAAGAATGTGATATTGAATCTGGATTGGATCTATAACAATATAATCGAGGAGACAATACAACAACGCTAGGAGACATAGAAAATACGAACTCTGTATTAAACATAGTATCCTCTCCTATTTTCAACTTATTGCAAAAAATATTTTTACATTCAATAAGCATCTTACGTTTATAAATTCCTCCCCATACACACGATAATATTTTTCCGGATAGAATTTTTTTGATGATTGTTATTTTATCATTTAGAATGTCTGATAAAATTACATCGCGTTGATGTTGATCTATCTCACTCACCGAATTAAACGACTGCATTCCAAATACAACAATATCTCCTATATCCAAATATTTATGAAGGACTCCAATCGTTGAAGGTAATAAAATATCATCCGCATCTAAGAAAGTTATATACTCAGCTCTTGACTGTAAAATACCATACCAACGAGTTTCCTGCACTCCAGAATTTTCTTTCCTGAAATATCGCACTCGGTTATCATTAAGGTATCTCTGACATATGTGCGGAGTAGCATCCGTTGAGCCATCATCAACAAGTAATAATTCCCATTCATTCGAGTCTTGTTGTAAAACGCTCTGCACGCACTCATCCAAGAATTGAGCTCCGTTATATATAGGAACTACTATTGAAATCATTTTAGATATCTCCTATATCAAATTTACTAAGCCGCAGATCGTAGCCATTAGTAGCTAATTTAAGATTAGCTTATTTAAACAAAATATCTTTAATTTACCTCTGACAATTTACTATCAGACTAATCTCTTCTGAAGATATCTCGGGTATAGACTTTGGTTTCGACATCGTCCAGACAGGCGTCGTAGCGATTGGCGATGATGGCCGCACTTGTCTGCTTGAACTTTTCGAGATCGTTGACGACCTCGCTGCCGAAGAATGTCGATCCGTTCTCGAGGGTCGGTTCGTAAATGATAACCGTGGCGCCCTTGGCCTTGATACGCTTCATGACACCCTGAATCGAACTCTGGCGGAAATTGTCGCTGTTCGATTTCATGGTCAGACGATATACGCCGATCACAATGGGTTTCTCCTGTGCCTTATTGTATCCATTCGTAGAGGAATAGCTATAATAGCCGGCCTTTTTCAGAATCTGATCCGCGATGAAATCCTTGCGGGTGCGGTTCGATTCAACGATGGCCTGGATCAGATTCTCGGGGACATCGGCATAGTTGGCCAGCAGCTGTTTAGTGTCTTTGGGCAGGCAATATCCGCCATAACCGAACGACGGATTGTTGTAATGGGTTCCGATACGCGGATCCAGACCTACACCCAGGATGATCGCCTTGGAGTCCAGACCTTTGACCTCGGCATAGGTGTCCAGTTCATTGAAATAGCTGACACGCAGAGCCAGGTAGGTATTGGCAAAAAGTTTTACGGCTTCAGCCTCCTTCAACCCCATAAACAGCGTATCGATATTCTCCTTGATGGCTCCCTCCTGCAGCAGCGCGGCAAACGTGTGGGCGGCCTTTTCAAGGGCCGGAATATCGGCAATTGCGCGAATCGCATCATTCTCTTCCTTGAACCGCTCGTCTTCGATGATCTTCGGAACACCGACAATGATACGGCTCGGATAGAGGTTGTCATAGAGGGCCTTGCTTTCGCGCAGGAATTCCGGCGAAAACAGCAGATTCAGCCGCTTGACCCCTTTTTGCTGATATTTGATATACAGACTGCGGCAATAACCTACCGGGATGGTCGATTTGATAATCATGACGGCTTGCGGGTTTACCTCAAGGACCAGATCGATAACCTCCTCGACATGACTCGTGTCAAAATAGTTCTTCACGGGGTCATAGTTTGTCGGAGCGGCAATTATGACAAAATCCGCATCTCGGTAGGCCGTAGCTCCATCCAGCGTGGCCGTAAGGTGCAATGGCTTCTCGGCCAGATACTTCTCGATATATTCATCCTGGATCGGAGAAACCCGCTTGTTTATTTTTTCAACCTTTTCCGGAATTACGTCAACCGCGGTTACTTGATGATGCTGAGCTAAAAGAGTAGCGAGAGACAAACCGACATAACCGGTTCCCGCTACGGCAATCTTCAGATCTTTATTCAGTTCGGTATTCATTGTGATATACTTTATTAGTTTCCATGTTGAAATTATGCAACTACATCCGATCCATCTTCTTCTGGAGCCAGAAGAAGATACCCGTACGATTGAGGTGCGTGCGGTAACCAATGCGGTGAAGAATAAGCACCAGATGCGTCTTGTGGCGGATGTGCCACTCCATGAAGTTATAAAGTCCGAACGTAATCAGGATGCTCAGCACCAGCACGACATACAGCTGTACGTTGATCGAGCAGCCCGCCATGTAGCTGATCCACCAGCACAGCACCACAAAGAAGTTCAGCGTCACGATCGCAAGCGTCGTCGCGGCATGCGAGCAACCCAGGCGGATGAACATGTGGTGCAGGTGCGTCTTGTCGGGATGGAACGGCGACTTGCGCTTTGCCATGCGCGTCGTCATCACTCGCAGCGTATCGAAAACCGGGACAGACAGCACCGCCAGCGTAAAGGGAACCAGCCCGATATTGGCCGCATCATACACCTTGCTCAGCGAACCGTGCTCCAGAATCCGCATCACGAAGACCGACATGACGATTCCCATGACCAGTGTTCCGCCGTCACCGATGAACATCTTCGAACTCTTGCCGAAGACGTTGTGGAAGAAGAACGGAATCAGCGAACCGGCCGCCACTACCGCCAGCATGGCCATCACCCGATCCCCCACGTACCAGAACATCACGCCGAAGAGCAGGCTCGTCAGGATGCAGTACCCCGACGAGAGTCCGTCCACGCCGTCAATCAGGTTGATGGCGTTGATGATCCCCACGGCCGCAACGACCGTCAGCGGGATGGCCACCCACTGCGGGATCTGGTTGATGCCCCACAATCCGTGAAAATCGTTCAGGCTGTAGCCCCCGACGATGATCAGCAACAGCACCGTGAAGATCTCGACCAGGAAGCGAAGCCCCGGCGAAAGGTCCAGAATGTCGTCCAGCGTTCCGGTGTAGAGCATGATCATCATCGCCACGACGACGATAAACAGTTCGGAACAGTCACAGCCGATGCCGGCAATCCCCAGCCCGATGACCGATCCGAAGAAGACGGCAATGCCGCCCAGCACGGGCGTGGGTTTGCGTTGCAGCTTGCGCGCGTTGGGATTGTCGACAATGTTCTTGTCGAGGGCGATCTGTACGAGGCGCGGATGAATCCAGCGGACGCTCAACAGCGCAATCAGAAAAGATAGGATGTATAGCATAAACGAATAGGGATAGATCGTTTTTGCGGAGCTCTGCGCGGGCGACGCCAGAGGCCCCCGGGACTCATCCGGGAGCGGTCGTGCGCACCGCGTGCGGGGTAATTCTGCGGGCAGTCCCCTGCGGGGCTACCCGTTGCTGCCGGCCGATGCGGGGAGGTGCCCCAGCCAGCGGTCATAGTCGTCCAGACGGCGGATCAGCTGCGCCTTGCTCTTCTTGAGAGGCTGTTCCGTCCGCCAGGGGTCGACAACGGCGTGCGCCTGCGCATAATCCAGACAGCAGTTCGTACAGCCGTAGAGCGCGACGAGCAGCAGCGCCCGCGACTGTTCGGCCCGGATCAGCGGCAGGATGCCCCGCACGGTGCCGAGCAACTGTTCGAAACGTTCGCGGTCGCCCAGGATGGCGTAGGCCGGCAGCAGCAGCGCGTAGAGTTTGCAGCGCATCACGTCGCTCTCGAGCTGCAGGCTGCCGTACTGCTGCAGCACCTCCGTCGCCAGTTTCCGATCCTCGGCGGTCACCCCTTCGGGCGTGTGGAGGCGGCGGAGCGCTTCGTGAAGTCCGGCCGGCAGACGGTCACCGTTCAGACGCGTATAGACGTGGCGGCCGTCCGAATTGAGCGCGACCACCTCGTACTGCCCCGGCTCGACCGAGAGCAGCGGCACGTACATGCAGTTCTCGACGCAGACCATCACCTCCTTGCGGCCGCCGCCGGGCTGGATGACAACCGTCGCCTCAACCCCCTTGAACTGCCCCTCGGTGATGCGGATCCGGTCGCCCTTCATCAGACGGTCGGGACCCGGCGTATAGACCGGCAGCACATCGGAGTAGGAGGCGGCCACCCAGCGCAGGTTCGCCATCGCCTCGTCCGTGAGGTAGGGATAGTGTTCGTTGTGCTCCTCGCGGATGCGCGGCAGGAAGTTGAACTGGGGCAGGAAGCGCTTCATCCGGTAGATCTCCACCTCGGAGGCGTGTATGAAGACGTAGTTGTAGAGCAGCGGGTGGTTCGTGCGGACCAGTTCACCGTGCTGCTTGCGGACCTCGACATACGACGGGGCAAAGTACTCGAAGAGGGGCTCCCCTCCCCGGATGCGGCGATCGAGTTCGCGCTGCAGCGCCCGGGCGGGATTTCCCTGGTAGTGGCCCTGCCGCGAAGTGGGCAAAACCAACACATACCAGCGCACGGCGCCGCTGTTTTTCCGGGCCCGGATCTGTTCCGTTACCGAATCTGTCCAGTTCCAGGTGCTGCGTTTCGAGGTTGCCATGGTCAGTTTGCGAAATCGAAGGCGGTGTTCAATCCTTCGCTTGAGGCCAAACTGAGGCCTTGTCGGCGCGATCGCAAAACACGCTGACATACAGATGATTGCATTTCTATCGAGTGCGTTCGTGAAAATCTGTTTTTCACGGCTTCCGGCCGATCTCATCCATCGACCCTGAAAACCTACCATCTCTATTTAAGAGACCGCACAATTGTTCGAAATGTCAGATTTTCAAACTTTTCGATCAGCCTCGATACGGCATTCGGTCCGGTTTTCGGTAGAATCGTAAGCAAAGAGTGTCTGAATAGTGAATTATTCTCGGATGCAGCGCTAAAAAAGGTCCGCCGGAATCCCGGCTTACTTCGGAAGGGGCAAGGCCCGGATTATTAGTCATATATGCGAGAAAAAAACCGATTTGTAACATAAGAAAAACACCAAAAATTTTGCGATTGGGACCCTTTTTGTTTACCTTTGCCGCTGTGATGTGTGATTTCTTAAATAGAGATCCCACGCCACACGATTTCAGAACAAGCGACTAACGGGTGCGACAGGAAATATGCGACGTCGGGAGACCGCAACAGAACGTATGTGGACTGTATAGAATTTTTAAGGGTCTCTTGGATGAAAGTACATAATTCATTGATAGCCAGCACACTACCAGCGTAGCTGGCGAGGTCGCGAAGCGCCCCTGTCTGAAAGAAAGTTTACCTCGCATTATCCCTGACCATCCTTTCTGTTGATTTTATCTTCCGTTGACTTACCGGAGTCTGCAGCCACTGCCGCCGATTCCAGTATTCAGAATCGCCACACCGTACGTTGGTACGTCCTGGTCTACCCCTCAAGCGGGCGGGCCATGACCGATGAGCTGGACCGGGAACTGGCCCGGCGGCAACGTGACGGAGAACCGCTTTTCGAATATTTCGCCCCGGCGTTTGTCGAGACCCGAACGGTAAACTGCCGTCTCGTCAAGACCCGGCGGGCGCTGTTATACAACTATTTGTTCGTGCACGCCTCCGAGGCGGAGATCTACCGCATCAAGCAGCGTCTCCCGCAATACAACTTTCTCCCGAGGGTCCGCGATGGCAAGGATTCGTACCATTATCCCTATCTGACCGATCAGGCCATGCGCGACCTGCGATGGATTGCCCGCTCGTATGCCGAACCCGTACCGGTCTGTGCGGCCGATCCCGTCTGGCTGGTCAAGGGTGACCGGATCCGTATCACCGAAGGACGTTTTGCGGGAATCGAGGCCCGGGTCGTCACAACGGCCCCCTCGCGCCACAAGGAGATCATCGTCACGATCGACAACTGGATGTGCGTCCCGCTGCTCTCGGTCCAGCCCGGGCAGTACGAGGTCATCGAACTGAATGCCGAAAATCCCCGCCGCTACTCCCGACTGAACAACAGCGGACTGTTCGAACGGCTCCACACGGCCTTGTGCCACCACCTGAGCGGGGAGGTCACCGACGAAGACCGCGGCGTTGCGGCCGAGGTCGTGCGACAGTATGGCAGTCTGCAACTCGAAAGCGACGTCATGCGCAGCAAGCTCTACGCACTGCTGCTGCCGGCCTACACGATCCTCGGCGAGGAGTCGAAGCGCGAACAGCTGCTCCGGACCATCCAGGAGATGCTCCCGGCGGTGCGGGCCGAACAGTCGCGGGCGCTGCTGTTCGTCGCGCTCTACGGCTGCACAGACAACTGTCTGTATTACGGCCAGGCCCATGCGCTGGTTGACCCCTGGCGGGCGGAACCCCGTCCGAAAAAGAGCAAGGCCCTGTTGATCCGCCACCTCGCGGATTTCGACCGGCTGCTCGGACACGGCTGCGAGTGACGGCCGCATGCTCCGCCAGGACCCGATTCGGAGTATTTGCGAAAAACCATTTCATAAAAATACATTTCCAATCATCCTATCATGTATCGTTTGATTAAAAAATTGCGACTGGACCGCTATGTCAGTTCGCGATTGATCCTCGCACTGGATCTGCTGGTATCCGTGGGAGCGACGATCATCTCCCTGCTCCTTGCTCACATTCTTCTGGGCCCCGAATGTTTCCCGGCCGGCACCGTCGGCTGGTGGCTGGGTGGATCCGTCGTCTTCTCGCTGGGAGCCTTCCTGCTGCTCCAGACCCACAAGTCGATCATTCGCCACTCCACGCTGCGTGAGCTGGCCCGGCTGAGCGTTGCCGTCTTCCTGAAGGGAATCTGCATCGCCATCCTGCTGGCTGTCGTTTCACGCGAGAACTGGCATTCGGATGTCTGCGTCACGCTGATGTTCGACGTGCTGCTGACCCTCTCGGCCCTGATCGTGATGCGTGTCGTGATGGTCGTCCTCTACGACCTGCTCAAGAACAGCCGTCAGAAGCGCCTCAACTGCCGCCGGATCCTCATCTACGGAACCGGTGACAAAGGCGTGTCGCTCGTCACCCAGCTGCAGAACTCGCAGGAGTATCAGGTGGTCGGCTTCCTGACCTACGGCAAGGCGCTGAAGAACCACATGCTGGCCGACCTGCCGGTCTACTACTTCGAGACGGAGGAGAATGTCAAGTACCTGCAGAAGCGCAAGGACATCGACGCCATCCTCTTCGCCCACGCCCGTGAGGCCCGCGAGGAGCAGGAGCGGCTGATCCACTTCTGCACGGATTGCGGGCTGAAGGTGCTGATCGCCCCCTCGATCGACGAGGTGGTCGACGGCAAGGTACAGCGGCAGGCCATCCGCGAGATCAAGATCGAGGACCTGCTGGGGCGTGAAGAGATCAAGATCTCGATGAACGAGATCATCGCCAACTTCCGCGGCAAGACGATCATGGTGACGGGTGCCGCCGGTTCGATCGGTTCGGAGCTGTGCCGGCAGCTGGCCACGTTCGGCGTCAAGGAGCTCGTACTCTTCGACAACGCCGAAACCCCGATGCACAACATCCGTCTCGAACTGGAGGACCGCTTCCCCAATCTGAAGTTCATCCCCGTAATCGGCGACGTGCGCATGATCCCGCGTCTGGACTACGCCTTCCGCACCTACCGTCCGCAGGTGGTCTTCCATGCGGCGGCCTACAAGCACGTGCCGCTGATGGAGGAAAACCCCTGCGAAGCCGTGCTAGCCAACGTCGCCGGTTCGCGTAACGTAGCGGACAAGTGTATCGAATACGATGTCGAGAAGATGGTCATGATCTCGACGGACAAGGCCGTCAACCCGACCAACATCATGGGTTGCACGAAGCGTCTGGCGGAGATCTACGTACAGTCGCTCGGTCTGGCCATCGAGGCCGGCAAGATGAAGGGCAAGACGAAGTTCGTCACCACGCGTTTCGGCAACGTGCTGGGATCGAACGGTTCGGTAATCCCGCGCTTCCGCGAGCAGATCGCCAAGGGCGGCCCGGTAACGGTGACGCACCCCGACATCACGCGCTTCTTCATGACGATCCCGGAGGCCTGCCGGCTGGTGATGGAGGCCGCGACGATGGCCACGGGGACACAGATCTTTGTCTTCGACATGGGTAAGTCGGTGAAGATCGCCCACCTGGCCAAACGCATGATCGAGCTGGCCGGCCTGGAGGTCGACAAGGATATCAAGATCGAATATACGGGACTTCGTCCGGGCGAGAAACTCTATGAGGAGGTGCTGTCGAATACGGAGAACACGCTTCCGACGTCGCACGACCGCATCCGCATCGCCAAAGTCCGCGAGTACGACTACGCCGATGCCCTGAAGGCTGCCCAGGAACTGGAAGAGCTTTCGCGGGCGGTCATCATCCCGGATATGGTCCGTCTGATGAAGAAAGTCGTTCCGGAGTTCAAGTCCAAGAACTCGCGTTTCGAGATTTACGACAAATAAAAATACTTTAAATACTATAAAATGTCTATTTTCAAAGACAAAGTCCTGTTGATTACAGGCGGTACGGGCAGTTTCGGTAACGCCGTGCTTCGTCGCTTTCTCAATAGCGACATCAAAGAGATTCGAATTTTCTCGCGTGATGAGAAAAAACAGGATGACATGCGGCACTTCCTCCAGGCAAATCGCCCGGACGTCGCACAAAAAGTCAAATTCTACATCGGGAACGTCCGCAACCGCGAGGCCGTGGACTTCGCAATGAACGGTGTGGATTATGTCTTCTCGGCTGCAGCGCTCAAGCAGGTTCCCTCCTGCGAGTTCTTCCCAATGGAGGCTGTACGCACGAATGTGGAAGGTACCAATAACGTACTTCTCTCGGCCATCGCTCACGGTGTCAAGAATGTCGTTGTCCTCTCTACGGACAAAGCCGCCTACCCGATCAATGCCATGGGTATCTCCAAGGCCATGATGGAAAAGGTCGCCATCGCTCAGGGACGCGCTCTGGGGCCGGATGCAAAGACCACCATCTGCTGCACCCGTTATGGGAACGTCATGGCCAGCCGTGGTTCCGTCATTCCGCTCTGGGTTGAACAGATGATGGAAGGGAAACCGATCACCATCACGGATCCCAACATGACCCGTTTCATGATGACGCTTGACGATGCCGTCGATCTTGTCATGTTCGCCTTCGAGCATGGACACAATGGCGACCTCTTCGTTCAGAAGGCTCCGGCCGCTACTCTTGATGTGCTTGCCGAGGCGCTCAAGCAGGTTTATGCCAAGGTGGATCCCAAATACGGCGAGACCGAGGTAAAAATCATCGGCACCCGTCACGGCGAGAAACTCTATGAAACGCTTGTCACACGTGAAGAGATGCTGCGCTCGGAGGATTGCGGCAACTACTTCCGCATTCCGTGCGATGCCCGCGACCTCAACTATGACAAATTCTTCACCGAAGGCGATGATTCCATCAGCCGCATGGAGGACTATCACAGCCACAACACCAAGAGACTCGATGTCGAGGGCATGAAGGCTCTCCTGCTCAAACTCAATTTCATCCGCGAAGACCTGGGTCTGCAACCGAGAGCCAAGTCGCGTGATTACAGAAGTGAATAAATAACAGATGAAGATTCTGGTAACCGGAGCAAAGGGTTTCGTAGGTCGAAACCTTTGCTCCCAACTTAATAATATCAAAACCGGCAAGGCCAAGTGCTACGGAGACCTTCGAATCGAGGAGGTCTTTGAGTATGACCTGGACAGCACCCCGGAGCAACTGGACGCATGGTGCAACGAGTGTGACTTTGTATTCAACCTTGCAGGCGTAAACCGGCCTCAGAACCCCGAAGAGTTCATGACCGGCAATTTCGGTTTTGCCTCGACGCTTCTGGACACGCTGAAAAAGCATGGGAACAAGGCGCCCGTCATGCTCTCGAGTTCCGCCCAGGCATCCCTCACCGGCCGTTTCGGCAACAGCGAATATGGTCGCAGCAAGAAAGCCGGCGAAGACCTCTTCCTCCGCTATGGCGAGGAGAACGGGATCAAGGTCCTTGTTTACCGGTTCCCCAATCTCTACGGCAAATGGTGCCGTCCGAACTACAACAGCGCCATCGCCACCTTCTGCAACAACATCGCCAACGAGCTGCCCATCACGGTCAACGATCCGAAAGTAGAGCTCGAAGTCCTTTACATCGACGACCTTGTTGAAGAGATGATCGCAGCGCTGAAGGGCCAGGAGCACCACTGCGAGTTCGAAGGGCTGACTGTATTGCCTTCCGCGGAAGGGCGTTACTGCTACTGCCCGGTCACTCACAAGGCTACGCTGGGTGAGATCGTAGATCTTCTGCACCAGTTCCACGACATGCCGAAGACGTTGATGATCCCCGAGATCCCGGCCGACAGCTTTGCCAAGAGGCTCTACAGCACCTATCTGAGCTATCTTCCCAAGGACAAGGCCATTTTTGACCTGAAGATGAACTGCGACGACCGCGGCTCCTTCACCGAGCTGGTTCACACGCTGAACTGCGGACAGGTAAGCATCAATATCAGCAAACCGGGTATCACCAAAGGTCAGCACTGGCACCACACCAAATGGGAGCAGTTCATCGTCGTTTCCGGCCACGGACTGATCCAGCAGCGGAAAGAGGGGACCAACGAAGTCATCGAATTCGAGGTCTCGGGCGACAAGATTCAGAGCGTCATCATGCTGCCCGGATATACGCACAACATCATCAACCTGTCCAAAACACAGGATCTTGTAACGGTCATGTACTGCAACGAAGTTTTCAATCCGGAACGACCGGACACCTTCTTCGATCCCGTGGTAAGCGAATAGCAGTTGCAAGACGGTTGAATAATCAAAACGATCTATGGAAACCAAAACTCCCAAATTCGACTACAGCGATATCCACTGGAAGAATAACGGAAAAATAAAACTTTGTATCATCGTCGGTACCCGTCCGGAGATCATCCGGCTTGCGGCAGTCATCACCAAATGCCGCAAATATTTTGATGTAATTCTGGCCCATACGGGACAGAACTACGACTACAACCTCAACGGCATCTTCTTCCGCGACCTGAAACTCACCGAGCCGGAGGTCTACATGGATGCCGTTGGAGATGACCTCGGCGCGACCTGCGGCAACATCATCAACTGCAGCTACAAGCTTTTCGCAACCACCAAACCGGATGCCGTGCTGGTTCTTGGCGACACCAACAGCTGTCTGAGCGTCATCGGAGCAAAACGACTCCACATTCCGATTTTCCACATGGAGGCCGGCAACCGCTGCAAAGACGAATGTCTGCCGGAGGAGACAAACCGCCGCATCGTGGACATCATCTCGGATGTCAATCTCGCCTACTCCGAGCATGCGAGAAGATACCTTGCCGAATGCGGACTTCCCCGTGAGCGTACATACGTCACCGGCTCCCCGATGGCAGAGGTGCTTCACCAGAATCTTGCCGAGATCGAAGCATCCGATGTACACGAAAGACTCGGTCTGAAGAAGGGACACTATATCCTGTTGAGCGCTCACCGCGAAGAGAACATCGACACGGGAAAGAACTTCCTCAGCCTCTTCAATGCGATCAACGCGATGGCCGAGAAGTATGATATGCCGATTCTCTACAGCTGCCATCCCCGCAGCCGCCACCGCCTTGAGGCTACCGGATTTAAGCTTGATCCGCGGGTCCAGGTGCAGCAACCGCTCGGATTTCACGACTACAACTGCCTTCAGATGAACGCCTTCGCCGTCGTATCCGACTCGGGCACCCTTCCCGAGGAGAGTTCTTTCTTCACCAGTGTTGGCCATCCATTCCCGGCGATCTGTATTCGTACCTCGACCGAGCGCCCCGAGTCTCTCGACAAGGCAGGCTTCATCCTCTCCGGCATCGACACCAAGGGACTTCTCCAGTCTGTCGATACGGCCGTAGAACTTGTCAAGAACGGCGACTATGGTACACCGGTTCCCGACTACACGGACGAAAACGTCTCCACCAAGGTGGTGAAGATCATTCAGAGCTATGTTGGTGTAGTGAACAAGATGGTGTGGAGGAAAGAAATATAATCCAAGAGAAAAACTCTAAAATTCCATAAAAAATAAGTATTTTCCCGATATCCATAATAAGCGAGTGCCCAGATAGTTTAGATTTTAATACTCTTCCTCTTTAATATTAAGCAATTATCAAGCTATCAGAAAGGCAATAAGAAAATCTAATTACAACCATATATGCTATTATTTTGTATCTGGGAGCAAAGAACTACTGGAGCACCAATATTCTACTTGTAAAATGTGATATAAGGATGTGACATACTTCATCAAAACTTGGAGCGAAACAAGTATGTTTTGATCCATATACAATCATCATAAACGACTATTGTTTTTACTAACTAGGCAGACATATGCATAAATGTAATACAATGGTCTGAAGAGAACGGGAATCAATTAATTATCAAGATGACTGGGATTATAAAGTTCTTATATCACATTCGCGTCTCGCCAATAAGGTAATACCCTTGTATTGAACGCTTTGTTATTATAAATGTTTCTATACCTTACTGAAAGAAAAATAATCGATCTCTATTATAAGATAATTTAGCCTCAGCTTGCAAATAAAGATCATACAAAAAAGTAGAAGATAATAGAGAAGCTATCTTAGAGTTCAGCAAATAGTTTAAGATTTGAATTACAAGAAAGACTTCAATTAAAGCAATTAAAATAAGTGCCAATTATCAGAGTCCAATCCAACTACATACGCCCCACTTAACCTCAAAAAACTTACGTAAGAATTCCAAGTCTTAAGGACATTCAGTGTACACGTATTGCGAAATTCATAGTTCAATACAATTATGAATAATTAAATACAGAATGACAAATACCTCAGAAAATAATAAAAGAATAGCAAAAAACACTCTCATGCTTTATATACGAATGATGCTAATGATGTTTATCAACCTCTTTACATCAAGAATTGTCTTGCAAGCATTAGGAGTGAATGATTATGGTATATATAATGTCGTCGGTGGCGTTGTTGCAATGTTTTCAATCTTATCTTCGGCTTTAAATGCTGCTATTGTCCGTTTTATTTCTGTAGAACTAGGAAAAACTGATAGACATAGATTGAATTTGGTCTTTTGTACTTCTGTATCTACACAATTAATATTGATTGGAATAATAGTCTTACTTTTAGAGACAATAGGACTATGGTTTTTAAATTATCAACTTGTTATACCGACGAATCGGTTAGTTGCCGCAAATTGGGTTTTCCAATTCTCGGTATTAACTTTTGCGCTTAACATGTGGAGTATTCCATATAATTCGGCTATAACTGCACATGAAAAGATGAATGCTTTTGCTTATGTAAGCATATTTGAATCTTTGGCTAAATTAGCTGTAGCATATTGGATACTCATATATTCACATGATAAACTTGTACTTTATGCTCTTCTATTATGCTTGGTTAGCATAATAGTAAGACTAGTTTATGGTATATATTGCAAACAGAACTTTGAGGAGTGTAAATTCCGATTCAGAGCGGATAAGCAGCTACTAAAAGAAATGTTTGGATTTGCAGGTTGGAACTTTATTGGTGCGTCATCTTCTATCATTAGAGAACAAAGTAGTAATATCCTGCTTAACCTATTCTTTGGGCCTGCTGTAAATGCAGCGAAAGGACTAGCTGTTACCGTGAATGCCGCAATTACCGGTTTTTCTGGTAATTTTATGACTGCTGTTAACCCTCAAATATATAAAAGTTTTTCCGGTGGAGAAAGAGACTATACAATGAAACTGGTATTCGAAAGTACTAGATTATCGTATTACATTTTCATTCTTATTGGGTTACCGATCATAGTTACTGCACCTTACCTTCTTAACTTGTGGTTAGGGAATGTTCCTGAACACACTGTTAACTTTGTACGATTAGTAATTATCTTCTCTATGAGCGAGAGTCTTGCTGGACCGCTTTTAACATTATGCTATGCAACAGGGAAAATCAAGATATATCAATTAATAATTGGCACACTTCAGATTTTAAATATACCAATTACATATATATTCCTATACCTATCTTTTCCACCTGAAGTGGCATACTTGGTATCTATTGCCATTTCAATATTATGTGAATTCGCAAGACTTGTCATCTTGAGAAAGACGGCAGAACTAAATATAGGTGCTTTTCTAAAAAAGGTATATATCAATATTATCATTGTTACTATAATTGCTGGTTTAGGATGTTACTTTGCAGTTTTACCAATTGGCTGCAATTCATTCCCACAGTTTATTTCATCTCTTATTGTGTGCGTGGCAATATCAATATGCTCAATATACATCTTTGGATTAAGCCTCAATGATAGAGCATTTGTAAAGGCTCAAATCAAAAAAATAATAAAAGCATGCAAATTGTAAACTATGCTCATAATATCCTAATTTACAAGTAATTAATATTGAAATGAAAATTCTTCAAATAAATGCTATCTATGGCCGAGGGTCAACAGGCAGAATGGTCAAAGAGATGCATGAATACTTTTTATCCAAAGGTCATGACTCTATTGTCTTTGCGTCAAATTATCATGGTAATGAGAATAAGATTTTTAATATTGGTTGCAGAGTTGATTACTTGTGGCATTCATTTATGTCTAAGTTAACAGGATTACAGGGTTATTATTCTATTATTTCAACGCTGCACCTCATTCACCACATAGATAGGATTAAACCAGATATTGTTCATCTGCACAATTTACATAGCAACTATATTAATTTGCCTATTTTATTTCGATACTTAAAGAAGGAGAAACTTGCTGTAGCTATTACGCTACATGACTTTTGGTTTATGACAGGGCATTGTTGTTACTTCACAAACAACAATTGTGTGAAATGGCAAAAGACTTGTGGTAAATGTCCTGCAATTAAGACTTATAACAATAGTTGGTTCTTTGATAACTCGACATGGCTCAGAGCAAAGAAAGAATCTTTCTTTTTGGGTCTTAAGAAACTCGCAGTTATTGGTAATTCTAAATGGACGACATCAGAAGCATCTAAATCATTTTTAAGAAAAGCCACGATACTTGATAACGTATATAATTGGATCAATACTGACGTTTTTTATCCAAGAGGTAAAAAAATATGTAGGGATAAATATGGTTATATCAAGTCAGATTTTATTATATTAGGTGTTGCTGTAAGATGGAATAATCTTAAAGGTCTTTGTACTTTTGAGCAATTGGCCATCCGTAACCCAAACTATAAATTTCTTTTAGTAGGAGACCTTATAGAGCATAGAGAGTTACCTCCCAATCTTAAATTAGTTGGGGTAGTTAAAGATGCAAATATATTAGCAGAATATTACACACTAGCCGACGTATATATTAATCCTTCAATTCAAGAAACATTCGGTCTTGTAACAGCGGAGGCTATATCCTGCGGTACCCCCGTTATTGCTAATGATGCTACTGCAACTCCAGAGTTAGTCCTGCCCGGTTGCGGCTACACTACCGAGAACAATAATATTGAAGAGATAGAAAGCTGTATAAGCCGAATTCAAAACGAGGTATGGGACCCTGAAGAAATGCATAATAAAGCAGATAAATCTTTCGGGAAATGTAACATTGATAAATACTTAGACATATACCAAAGATTACTCTCCCATGATTAAAACTATTAAGACCATATTTCAAAAGGCTCAATGGAGTTATATTTTGTTATATGTGATTCCTCTTTCATTGGTATTTTATGCTACATTATATCAACTTTTTGGAATAACAAATTCTCTGTTTAATTTGTTATTGAGTACTCGTGCGATATCAATTATAGTTCTTAGCCTTTTAGGATTTTTGATGGCAAGAGGAAATAATAGTGGTTCTTTATCGAAAATAGCATTATTATTTGCGTCCTATTGCTTTTTAATAACATTTATTCAATCATACAACAGCGATCTTATAGCAATTGGAGCTACCATCTTTTTTTGGCCTATTACTCTATGGATTGGAGAAAAGAGTCGTTATAGCAAAGAAACTTTTGAACTTTCGGCTTTAATTGTATCTGTAATCTGTAATTTGATGTCAATAACAACAATTGTAGGGCGCTCCTCAATTGAGATAATGGAAAGTCTTGAATATTCTCAATCTATTGGTGCGATAAACTCAATATATTTAGTATTGTCCACATTCCCTTTCATTTTTCTTATACCAAATCGGGAACTCAAGATCGGGTTCATGATTCTTCCATTGTTGGCATTTTTAGTTTCCGGAAAAACGACTTGCATTGCAGCCTCTTTGATCTCTGTTTGTTATTTCTTTTATAAGAACATAAAGAACAGTCGGAATCGCCTTACGATATTTCTCCTGGTAATAGCTGCATTCATCGTCATTATCAAGTTTTTTAGTTCTTTTGTAGACTATGAAGCGTTGTTATCTGGTTTCAATGATGATATTTACTCCGGAGGTAACGGACGACTTGATATAATACATGAGGTGCTTGAGAGGTATTCAAGAAAAGATTTTCTTACCCAAGTATTTGGTTCGGGGTATTCTGCTGTTGCAATTGAAACACCGCTTTCTGCACATAACGACTTTTTAGAAGTTTTATATGATTATGGAATTGTCGGGTTCACTCTATTTGTTGTATTCTGGATTAACCTTGTTAAAAAAAGAAGAAATCTTTCAATCAACGCTGATATGAAATTAGTATATGATATTTCGTTGATTATCTATATGAGTTCTTGTTTAGCCTCAAATTTCATTATACAGCAAATTAATATGCTATTTTTCGCTTTGCTCTGGGGAACCATTGATAAATATTCAGCTACTTCGAATAAATAAATATATGAAAATTGCTATCATTTGTGCTGGATCCACTCCAATTCCTGCAACTCGAGGCGGCGCGACAGAAACAATGATGACTCATTTACTTGAAGTAAACGAGGAATTAAAGGAACATCATTTCTATATCTTAGGATATTATGATGATGAGGCAGCTAAAAAATCTCTTGAATTTCCACACAGCACTTTCTATCATTATATTCCTAAAGTCTCATTTGAAAAATTAGAAGCCTTTTTCTGGCGTCTATTAAGAAAAGTTTCAAGAGATCATATATTTATTAAATCTAGATACATTCGTTGGTGTGCAGAAATTATCAATCAATCAGACTTTGATGTGGTAGTACTTGAAGGAAATTGCTTTCAAGTACAATATTTACGTTCGCTTATTGGAAGCAAAAAGATAATTCTACATATGCACATTGACTATATCAATCGTGATCTTAAAGCCGCAGGCAAAATGATCAAAGCTGCAGATGGTCTTTTTGCTATTAGCCAATTCTGTAAAAATAGAATGATCGAGGTTGATGCAGGATGCAAGATAAAAACAATTGTGGTTAAGAATACAATTGATGTAGAAAGATTTACATATAAAGGTGATACTATAAGAAACGAAATTAGGAAGAAACTTGGAATATCTAAGAATCAAATAGTCGTTTCCTATTGCGGCCGTTTATCTAAGACAAAGGGAGTTTTGGAACTTATAGAAGCTATAAACAAAATTAATGATCCAAAAATTCATCTGTTAATTATTGGTAGCAGTGTATATCTTGGAAGTGCAAAAGATAGCTATATAGAAAATCTAGAAAAATATTCGAGAACAATACCTGGAGGCGTTTCCTTCACTGGTTATATAAGACAAACCGATCTTCCAAATTATTTATCTGCAGCAGATATTGCAGTAGTACCATCAATATGCAATGAAGCCGCAGGTAACGTAACGATTGAAGCTTTAGCATGCGGTGTACCGGTTATCGCCTCTTCGCAAGGGGGTATTCCAGAATACGCAGAACTAAAAGCTTGTCGTCTTGTAGATTACGACGAACAATTTGTCGAAGGTATTGCAGAAAAAATAAAAGAACTAATTGATGATGATGAACTATATTGTCGTCTTAAATCTAACGCCCGAGATGTCGCTGTGCAATACGACAAACATAATTATTACAGAAACTTCTGTAATGCAGTTAAAACTATTATAAATCTATGAGGGTAGGAACCATAACATTTCATACAGCTCTAAATTTTGGCGCTGTATTACAAACATATGCCTTGTATAGAATTATCAAGGAAAAAGGAAATGATGTCAGGGTTATTGACTATAAATCTGAATTCAATGAAAAAAGATTTGCCCCTAAATCATTTAAATATTTTTGCAATCCTCGCACGATCTATAATATCCTTTTTCGCAACGGATATGAAATATATTATAAAGATGGTTTTGTTGATTTTTTACATAATCATCTACAATTAACATCAACATTACACAAAGAAGACCTACCTAAACTCAATGGAGAATTTGATATATTCATAACAGGTAGTGACCAAATTTGGAACTTAGCTTGCACTGAAGGAGATGATACCTATTATCTGCCTTTTGTTCTAGATTCTAAGAAAAAAAATTCATATGCAGCAAGCATAGGTTATAACAAGATTCCTGAATCTTCCAAAGATAGATATCGAAGTCTCATGAAAGATTTCAATCATATCTCCGTACGGGAGGAGTCAGGAGTAGAGATAGTTAAGGAATTAACAGGGATTAATGCTGAGTTAGTATTAGATCCAACAATGCTGCTGAATAAAGAGCAATGGGAATCTATCGCAGATTACTCAAAGGTACCTGCGATTAATAAATATCTTCTCCTTTATGTTATGGCTGAAGATAAAGTCCTTATAAAAGAAGCCCTAAAATTCGCAAAGGAGCATGGGATGAAAGTTGTATACATAAGTCAACGATTTTTTAAACTAGCCAACGCTATAAATATACGAAACATTAGCCCTGAGCAGTGGTTAGGTCTTTTCTTAAAAGCAGAGGCTATTGCAACAAATTCCTTTCATGGTTTGGTTTTCTCTATCAACTTTAATTGCCAATTTATTACTCGCTATATCCCAAGATCGATAGCTAATAGTAGGATGGAAACAATACTGAACCTATTAGACCTTCACTCTCGAAGAATAGATAGTGAAACCTATAACGTGGCTAATGCTATAAATTATTATATTCCAAACATTAAACTGACATCTTGGAGAAATAAATCATTACAATACCTCGATAAAGTTTTGCATAATGAATAAGGGCCTCGTTAGCATTATTATACCAATCTACAATGGTGAAAAATGGCTAAAGAACGCTGTAAACAGCGCTCTTTACCAAACATATGAAAATATAGAAATAATACTAGTAGATGATGGATCCACCGATCACTCATTGTTAGTTTGTGAAGACCTCGCTAAGGATAAACGTATACACTTATACAAGAAGGCCAATGGTGGTCAGTCAAGTGCTAGGAATGTCGGACTAGATGTTTCTCAGGGAGAATTTATACAATTCCTTGATTGTGACGATACTATAGATCCAAATACTTGTAAGATTACAGTCGGAGCTATGAAACCTGATACAGATTTTGTATTATATGGTTTTAATATCTATAGACAAGGACATTTATTACGTACCCCTCATTGCAGAAACACATCTTATCGTGGCAAATATCAAGATTTTAAAGAAATAGCCAAATTATTTGACTCTCCATGCAATAAATTGTATAGAAGATCTTACATTAAAACACAATTCCGAGAAGGGTATGTCTATGGAGAAGATGGTATATTCAATTACGACAATCTTACAGCTGAGACCAAAATTGAATGTATTGAAAGTTGTTTATATAACGTTAACCTTGATAATCCAGTTTCCGTAAACAAAAGATATAAAAAGGGACGGTTGATCAATACAGTTGAATCATTTTACACAAAATCTTCAAAACAAAGGCAAATTTTTGGGGATCAAGGCTCTCATACAGATTATCTCAAAGGAGCACCTTCTTCGATTGGTTTTACAATTACATTATGTGCGGCTAAAAGCTCATACTCTGAATTAGTCGAAGAACTAACAACTATCCAATATAACAACTGCGACTTTTTATTATTATGCAGCAAATCTCCAAGTTGTAGACTAAAGGATAAGATTATAATATTCCTGACAAGAAAGAAATTATATTCATGTATTTATCTTTTAGGGAAGATCTATAATATATTAAGTCGCTAGTATTTTAGAGGACAATATACAATTTTGCATATATGAGAATATTAGTAGTAGGAGTAGGACCTTGGAATGATGTGCAATACGGCAATAATGTGATGACCAACTGGTTTGAAGGCTATAATGCTGAATTTGCAAATATATATGTTCATACAGGCAATCCTTGCAATAGCTTATGCGAAAAGTATATGCAAATTACAGATTTGATGATGATGCACTCTATCTTTGGCAAGAGAGCAGGCAGAGTCTTCAACATGACCTATGATGAGCAAAAAACATTATCAATAAAAGAAGGTCTGTATGTTCAAAATACTAATTTAATTATTAAGGCAAAGGCACTACCTTCTAATATTGCAAATATTGCCAAAGATAGTGTGTGGCTCTTAGGTAGAATCAATAAACAAGCATTAAAGCGATTTATACAGGATTTCAATCCTGATATTGTCTTCTGTCACCATGTATTCAACTTTAATTTCTGGAAAATAGAACGTTTAGTGCGGACATATACTAATGTACCCATGGTTGCTTTTACCGGAGATTCAGAAGCTTCGCTTGACAAAATAAGCTACTCCCCCCTCTTCTGGATAAGACAGTTTATTTTAAATCGACTTTTTAAGAAACATATCAAAATGTTTGACCACTACTTCACATTTTGTGAGGATCAAGCTCGTCGATATGAAATTATGTCAGGTAAACCGGCATCTACCTTGTATAAATGTGCAGATATGGCAGATAACTTTGAGTCAAAACCTGTTGGAAAACCTATCCGTTTAGTTTATGCAGGCAACATTATCTATAACCGATGGGAAACACTTGCTGTTCTAGCCGATGCTTTGGAGATTATAAATCAAAATGGCAAGAAGATGACATTAGATATCTACACAAACACCCAACTGACTCATGATATGGCAGATCGTTTGGAGAATCGCAAAGGAACAACCACTCACGGACGGGTAACGCCATCTGAGTTAGTAGAGATTTACAAAAAAGCAGATATTGCCTTACATATAGAGAGTTTTACCAAAAAATATCGATTAGATACCAAGGATTCGTTTTCAACAAAGATTGTAGATCTAATGAACTCAACATGTGCAATCATGGCTGTTTGTTGGGAATTACATAATGGTTTGCAATATCTTCAGCGAGAAGATGCTGCAATATGCATCAGCAATTTAACCAAGGTACAAGATACATTACAGAACATTTGTAATAATCCCACAATCATTCAAACATATGCTCGCAAGGCATGGGAGTGTGGCAAGCGTAATCATACGCGTAAAGTCATCCAAGATCATATTTCAGAGGTGTTTTCAACGGTAATACAAAACAACACCAAATGAAAACAATCGGAATTATCACCATACATAAGATATACAACTATGGTTCTGTGTTCCAAGCATACGCATTACAACATGTGTGCGAAGAACTAGGATTTAAGGTTGAGATTATCAACTATAAGTTTCCTAATCAGTTTCATGCTGATAACAAATACAAGGCGCGTAGTAACACTCAATGCAATGAACCCAAATGGATAAAGATATTATTTGCTAAAGCTTTGATGCGCCAACATAAAGGTATAGATACCTTTGTGAAAAAATATCAACATTTAAGTAGAAGATCATACTCTTCGCCTGATGAATTAAAGAAATCTACACCGGTCTACGATGTCTATATTACAGGTAGTGACCAGTTATGGAATCCTCGTTTCTGCAATGGCGACCCTGCGTTTATGCTACACTTCGCACCAGATAATGCGTTAAAGATATCGTATGCAGCCAGCATTGGAGCAAATGTTATTCCTCATGATTTGTATTCAAGATACAAGAATTTACTCAGCCGATATGCTCATATTGCAGTACGAGAGAATAGTGGCAAACAGCTAATCAAAAATATAACAGGGAAAGATGCCAACGTAGTGCTCGATCCCACTCTTCTTCTCCATAAGGATGAATGGAACCGTATTGCAACACCTAAGCGACAATTTAAGAAGAAGTATATTCTTTGCTATTATCTTAACTACACCTTTAACTCTTTCCCATATGTAGATCAGTTAACAGAATACATGCAGCAGCAAACTGGCTATGAAATCGTGCAAGTCTCTCGCCCACCTCACAAACTTTTCATACCACATACGCATTATCGCGTAGGAGCATCCCCTGAGGAATTTCTTGCCTTAGTGCGCGATGCAGAAATGGTATTAACAACATCCTTCCACGGAACAGCCTTTGCCGTTAATTACGGGAAACCTGTTTTCACTGTAGTTAAGGACAAAAATGCGAGCGATAGCAGGCAGGTTAGCTTGATGGAAAATCTAGGGTTAGAAAAATATATATTATCCATCTCAGATGCTTTTCCTTCAAAAGATAGATTTTATTACAACGTGGTAGAAGAACAAAACCAACTGGAAACATTGCGTCAACAGTCATTGGATTATCTTAAAATGGCTTTGAAAAATGAGTAAAATACAGTTATGTGATAAGATGACCTGCACCCAATGTATGGCTTGTGTGAATTCATGTCCAAAAGGATGCATTAAGATGGTTGATGCAGGCCAAGGTTTTACTATCCCGCAAATTGACAAGTTAAATTGTGTGGAATGTGGCTCTTGTATGCGTTCATGTCACCAAATTGAAAAGAATCTGGAGCGAACCACTCCTGCAAAGACTTTGGCCTGCTGGACAAAGGTAATGTCTGACCGCAAGAAGAGTTCATCAGGAGGAGCATTTAGCGTATTAGCTCGTAGAGTACTGAGTCAGAATGGTGTGGTTTTTGGAGCTGCAATGAGTAAGGATCTTAAGGTACATCATATAGGAATCACGCGAATAGAAGATCTTCCTCGTCTTCAAGGTAGCAAATACGTGCAATCATATTTGGGAGATACATTCGTTCAAGTGCGCAATCATTTAAAAGCTGGTCTTTGGGTACTATTTACCGGAACTCCATGTCAAATTGGTGGGCTTCTTACCTTCCTTCGCAAAAAATATGTAAATCTGATCACCTGCGACATGGTTTGCCATGGAGTTCCGTCACAGAGGGCTTTTGATGCGTTCTGTGAGAGGACACACTTAAGCGGAACATGTGACAGTATCAGTTTCCGCTTTACAGAAGGTTGGGGATTTCAACTTGCACGCGAATTAATAATTCCCAATAAGGACAGAGATCTCAACACTACTTACTCCAAGCGCAAGCCTATTTGTCCATCAAAGGCATGGTATATGCGAGCATTCAGTCAATCATTGATGTTCAATGAATCATGCTATACATGCCCCTATACGACTGTCGAGCGTATAAGTGATTTTACCATGGCAGATTTCTGGGGCTTAGGCACAAAGACCCCATTCAATCACCCTACATACCATGGAATATCCATGCTGTTAGTTAATTCTCCTAAGGCCTGCAAAATGTTAAAAGAAATTCCTGATCTTTATTATGAAGAGCGTGATTTGTCGGAAGCAATAGAAGGCAATTACAACTTATCTCATAGTTCCGTTCGGCCAAAGGAGAGAGATCAATTCTTAGAGGATCTCTTTGATATGAATAAAAAAAACCTGGTAGCCCAATATGGGCTCCAATCTAGCATTAGAGACTACCTCAGACTATTTAAGCAGTGGATAAATAGCAAAAGATAAGTACCACGATGAAATTCAGTTTTATTATCCCGGTATATAAGGTTGAACAGTATCTCTCTACATGCATAGAAAGTATTTTGGCTCAAACTTACACAGATCTTGAGGTTATTCTTGTAGATGATGGATCTCCTGATAAATGTCCACGTCTTTGTGATGAATGGGCTACTAAAGATTCTCGCATATCAGTTATTCATAAGCAGAATGGAGGGTTATCATCTGCTCGCAATGAAGGTCTAAAAACTGCACAAGGCGACTATATCATTTTTTTGGATAGCGATGATTGGTGGTGCGATCATGTCGCCTTGATGCGTATTGCGACAAAGATTGACGAGTCAAATGCAGATATTGTATTCCTCGCCAGCAAAAAATATTATACTCTGAGAAATGAATATGTAGAAGCATCTACTGCCCATCACACGTTTTCAACACGAAAAGATATCGGCATTGATGATTCTATGCGTAACTCCTTGTTTCTTGCATGTGCATGGGATAAGGTAATTCGGCGTTCTGTCCTTGTTGAAAATAATATTGATTTTGTAGAACATCAGTTGAGCGAGGATATTGAATGGTGCTGCAAGTTACTACTTCTGGACTTGAAGTATACTTGTATTGATGGCATTGTACATGTATATCGTCAGCAGAATATGCATTCAATTACTGCTAATATCACAAACAAGAATCTTTCTGATATATACAATATTATATGTAAATATGTAAAAATTGCGGAAGATACAAACAATTTATACCTTCAAAACTTCCTTGCTCTTGAGATGATACTATGGATGGCCATAACAAATTATGCAACAGGAGAAGAGGGGAATCAGCTTATCAAGAGTATGGAGAAATTCTTCTATCTTATCAATTATAATTTGTATCCGAGAGTCAATTCAGTCTCAAAAGTGAAATTTCTAGGGTATAATATTGTTAGAAGACTATTGGTTATATTACATAAGTTGCATTAAGATGAGTATGAAGATCCCAGTTTCTTGTTAAATATGACAAAAAATAATTCGTTCTGCTACTATTATCATTTAGAACGTTTTTGAACAACTACATTAATCTGATGATGGGAAAATTCTATTTAATATTACTATTATCTAATAAAGGATACCAACAAGTAGAAGCAAACCATATAGGTACACTTGACGACTTCTAAAATAGTACTTTCCTACATAATGGTAGTTTGGATTTATGCTTAAGCGTGTACATATACCGGATTGGTATGGCCCAAGGCAGAAAGTGCGTTGCGTAGAATTCTAATCATAACAGATAAGACATTGTGAGTTCGCCACATACTATGCCCGAAAGACAAGGCGTACTGAATGATTTGAATGACTTTGGAATATGCAAGAAACCGATTGAATATGGATTCGTAAGAAAAAACTTGCTTGTGATTTATGATGTTGTACGCAATAGCTCATTACAAGAAATAATAATTCCAGAACTAGACTCATGCATTTTTAGCAATTATTCAAGAATCTAATGCAATAATGAATCATTCTACTATTCATAATACACCGTTTTTTCATCGATAAATTCAGTTAATCAAGTATGCATCCTAAACTTATCCGTCTGACAACCATTGATAATAGCCTTGACATTCTCCTCAAGGGGCAATTGAAATATCTGAATAATGCATTCGAGGTCGTCGGAGTTGCCAATGACTCCGGACTTCTCTCTTCTGTGGCCAAAAGAGAAGGTATTCGCACCGTGGGTATCCCCATGAAACGAAAAATCAGCATCATGCACGACCTGAAATCTCTATGGGCACTCTATCGGTTATTCCGCAAAGAACGCCCGTTCATCGTGCATGCGAACACCCCTAAAGCCAGTTTTTTAGGCATGGTCGCAGCATGGCTTGCCCGTGTTCCCCACAGAATCTATCTGGTTACCGGCCTACGATTTGAAACAGTACACGGTCCCCTCCGGCTCATTTTGAAAACAATAGAACGGATTTCATGCCTTTGTGCGACAAAAGTGATTCCAGAGGGTGAGGGCGTAAAGAAAGCCCTATATCGTGAGCACATCACGAAGAAGCCGATGGAAAAGATCTTGAATGGAAACATCAACGGAATTGATGTGGAGTATTTCAATCGTTCCAAGGATATTTTAACTCAGGCCTCCGACATTCGCAATGGATCCAACGCATTCACATTCATTTTTATCGGCCGCATGGTTCGCGACAAAGGCATCAATGAATTAATCGGAGCGTTTCACAAACTCTCATCAGAGAATCCTTCCGTTCGATTGCTTTTGGTAGGGACCTTCGAAGATAAACTGGACCCTGTTCTTCCCGAGACCAAGCGATTGATTGAAACATCCGAGAACATCGTATTCGTCGGATATCAGAAAGACGTACGTCCCTACCTGGCGGCATCCGACGTGCTTGTCTTACCTAGTTACAGAGAGGGATTTCCGAACGTTGTATTACAAGCCGGAGCAATGGGATTGCCCTGTATTGTTACGGATATCAGTGGATCCAGTGAGATTATTATTCCCGATCGAAACGGAATCATCATCCCCAAACAAAACACCGAGGCTTTATATCGGGCCATGAAACATTGCGTGCAGCACCCGGAAGCCGTTAAAGGGATGGCTCAAGAAGCTCGTCCGCTAATTGTTTCACGCTTTAAGCAACAAGATGTTTGGCGCGCGCTTCTGGACATGTATAATTCGCTTAAATAACAATCCATGTACCGTCATTTCTTCAAACGCTTTCTTGATTTCTGGATAGCGCTGATTGCACTGCTGTGCCTGAGCCCGTTCCTGTTGATTATCATCCTCTGGCTGCATTTTGCGAACAAGGGTGCCGGCGTATTCTTTACCCAGGAGAGACCGGGAAAAGATGCGAGGATTTTCAAAGTTATCAAATTCAAGACCATGACGGATGAACGGGATGCCGCAGGAAACCTTTTACCGGATGCACAGCGTTTGACCCGAGTGGGGAAGTTTGTCCGCTCGACCTCGATCGACGAACTGCCTCAACTCATCAATGTCTTGAAAGGCGATATGGCATTGATCGGCCCTCGACCGCTGTTACCCCAATATTTACCCTTATACAGTCCGGAGCAGGCCAGGCGTCATGAAGTCCGCCCCGGCATTACCGGATGGGCACAATGCCACGGTCGAAATGCGATCAGCTGGTCAGAAAAGTTCAAACTGGATGTATGGTATGTCGACCACGTCTCCTTACTGACAGACCTGAAGGTGATATTTATTACGATTCAGAAAGTCATCAAGCGAGCTGATATTTCTTCGGCAACTTCCGTGACAATGGAACCTTTTAATGGAAATAATTGAGTATGTATCTGTACGGAGCAAGCGGTCACGCAAAAGTCATTATTGATATCTTAAACGCCAACCATATCGCAATCGACGCTTTAGTAGATGATAATCCCGAATTACAGGAACTGCATGGTATTCCCGTAATCCACTCAGCAGAGGGATTATCTCCTTTTATCATCAGTATCGGGAATAACAAAACCCGCAAAATGATTGCGGAACGTATTGGAGGTCTATTTGCTACAGCCATTCACCCGTCAGCCATCATCTCGCCGTACGCCCGGATTGACGAAGGATCCGTCGTAATGCAGGGTGCCATTATACAATCCGACGCCCACATCGGAAAGCACTGTATCATCAATACGGCAGCAACCGTCGATCACGAATGTCTCATCGGGGACTATGTGCATATTTCACCCAACGCATCCTTGTGCGGAAATGTCCATGTCGGAGAAGGGACTCAAATCGGAGTAGGCTCCGTTGTGGTTCCGGGAATAAAAATCGGGAAATGGTCATTGGTATGCGCCGGATCTGTTGTCACCACTGATATTCCGGATTACTGCATCGCAACAGGAAACAGATGTAAGGTCATCAAATATATTAAACAGTAAAACTATGCGTAACAGAATTTACCTCTGCTTGGCTCACATGTCTGGAGAGGAGCAGAAATTCATCAAGGAGGCTTTCGATACCAACTGGGTGGTACCCCTGGGCCCCAATGTCAATGGTTTTGAGGACGATCTGAAACAGTTCGTCGGCGAAAACAAGGAGATCGTTGCCCTGTCGGCCGGTACGGCAGCCGTCCATCTGGCACTGCTGGCCTGTGGTGTCGGCCCCGGCGACGAGGTTATCGTCCAGACCTTCACCTTCTGTGCATCGTCGCATCCCGTGACCTACCTGGGTGCAACCCCGGTTTTCGTGGATTCCGAACCGGAGAGCTGGAACATGGATCCGGCACTGCTCGAGAAGGCCATCGAGGATCGTATCGCCAAAACCGGGAAAAAGCCCAAGGCAATCGTTCCGGTTGCGCTCTACGGCATGCCCTACCGGATTGACGAGATCATGGCGATCGCCAACAAGTACGAGATTCCCGTGGTCGAGGATGCCGCAGAAGGATTCGGATCGCGGTTCGACGGCCACGTTCTCGGCACCTTCGGCCGCTACGGCGTGCTTTCGTTCAACGGCAACAAGATGATCACCACCTCCGGCGGTGGAGCCCTGATCTGCCCCGATGCCGAAGCCAAGCGCGAAATCATGTTCTATGCGACCCAAGCCCGCGAGGCCTATCCCTACTATCAGCACGAGCGCATCGGATACAACTACCGCATGTCGAACATTTGTGCCGGTATCGGCCGCGGTCAGATGACCATTGTCAACGACCACATTGCCCACCACAAACACGTTTGCGCCCTGTACAAGGAGCTGTTTGCCACGGTTGACGGGATCACGCTTCACGAGAATCCCTCACCGCGCTACGACAGCAACTATTGGCTGTGCACCATCACCCTGGATCCGTCGCTGCACGTCAAGGGTGAAGAGAATGCCTACAAGGTTGCCATCCAGGGAGCGGTCGGCGGCGCAGCAGGCGTGACCCATGCGGCATCGACGCTGCACACGGATTGCGAACCGAACACCAACGTCGAGGCCATGCGAATGGCTCTGGATGCGGCCGGCATTGAGTCGCGTCCGCTGTGGAAGCCGATGCACAAGCAACCGGTTTATGCCAACAATCCGGCCTATGTCAACGGCGTCAGCGAGAGCCTTTTCGCCAAAGGGCTGTGCCTGCCCAGCGGGCCTTACGTTTCGGACGATGATGTCCGCTACATCGTGGAACAGATCAAGGCCGTAAGCAACCGGTGAATACCGTATTGATTTGACAGAGAATATTACTATTAGGTC
>ENA-OPBO01000290-OPBO01000290.1-human-gut-metagenome-genome-assembly--contig:-NODE-290-length-44516-cov-4.210454_pt1 | contig 44516 bp, 35 predicted proteins | sample MGYA00241071_ERZ501458 | MGnify/ENA primary metagenome ERZ501458 (study PRJEB25962, sample SAMEA2042509) | human gut metagenome | biome: human gut; feature: human-associated habitat; material: faeces... | reverse complement strand
CTGGTGAATATAAAGGAGAAGAGAAAAAACTAAAAGAACAGATCCGGAAGAAGCTGGCCAGGGGGAAGGCTATCCCAGAGATCGCAGAGGCCCTGGAAGAGGAAGAAAACACCATCCGGAACCAATTGTCCTGTTAGGAAGTATTTATAAAAGGTATGTGCCAGTCACATGCCTTTTTCTTGTGCCGGAAATCCTCTCAAATATCACATTCTCTCTGATTAAGTAACATTAAGGGTAGAAATACGGATTTAGACGTTGTATAATAAGTTGAAATTTGGTAAAATAAAAAAGTGTGTAATAAAAATGTAATAATTTGTAATATTACAATTGGAGAGGTTACTGTGATGGGCATATTTAATCTTAAAACTTCCAGATCAAGAATGATACTCTTGTTTCTTGTAGATATACTTACGATTGTTTTTGACACCTACTGTGCGCTTATTATCCGCTTTAAGCTGGACAATTTCTATTATGGTATTGTGCCGGAAGGCTACATGGCAAGCGTGAATTCCTATGTTCTTATTAATGTAGTGACAACGCTGATCATTTTCCTGGTGCTGAACCTTTACAACCGTGTCTGGTCCTACGCAAGTATGCACGAGGCGGGACTGATCGTGGGAGCCAGCATTCTCTCGACGGCTTTTCAGGCGTTTGGAATGAGCTTTATGTTCCTTTCTGTGCCGAGAAGCTTTCATATCTTTTACTTTTTCTTCCTGACAATGACGACTCTGGCCACAAGATTTTCCTACCGTATTCTTCATATTCTGAGGAGAGGAATGGAAAAAACGGGGAAACGGCCTATCAATACCATGGTGGTCGGAGCCGGCGAGGCAGGCAATATCATTATCACGGAACTGAAGACAAGCCGGCATCTGAACCGGAACGTAGTCTGTGTAATAGACGATAATCCCTCCAAGAAGGGAAAATACATCCGCGGCGTGCGGATCGTGGGGGATCGTTCCCAGATCAAGGAGTGCGCGAAGAAGTATCGGGTGGATGAGATCATCGTTGCGATCCCGTCCGCAGGCCCCAAGGATACCAGGGATATCCTCAGGATCTGTAACGAGACAGACTGTAAGCTGAAGGTGCTGCCGGGCGTGTATCAGCTGATCACAGAGGAGGTCAGTGTGTCCAAGCTTCGGGAAGTCTCTATTGAAGACCTTCTGGGACGGGATACGGTGAAGATCGATATCGACAGCATCGCAGGTTATGTGCGGAACAAAGTGGTCCTGGTGACCGGCGGCGGCGGCTCCATCGGAAGCGAGCTGTGCCGTCAGGTAGCAGCCCATAATCCGCGGATGCTGATCATTTTTGATATTTATGAGAATAACGCATACGATATCCAGCAGGAACTGAAGAAGAAGTATCCGGCGCTGAAACTGGAGGTGCTGATCGGTTCTGTGCGCAATACTAACAGGATCGAGAGTGTCATGGAGCTGTACCGTCCGGATGTGGTCTACCACGCGGCGGCGCATAAACATGTGCCTCTGATGGAGGACAGTCCCAATGAGGCGATCAAGAACAACGTCTTTGGAACCTACAAGACAGCCCGGGCTGCGGATAAGTACGGAGTGAAGAAATTTGTGCTGATCTCTACGGACAAGGCGGTGAATCCCACCAATATCATGGGGGCTTCCAAACGTCTGTGTGAGATGATCATCCAGACATTCAGCCATTATTCCCATACGGAATTCGTGGCGGTCCGCTTTGGAAATGTACTGGGAAGCAACGGAAGCGTGATCCCGCTGTTTAAGAAGCAGATGGAAGCAGGTGGACCGGTTACGGTTACCCATCCGGATATTATCCGTTACTTTATGACCATCCCGGAGGCGGTTTCTCTGGTGATGGAGGCAGGGGCTATCGCCCACGGAGGCGAGATCTTTGTGCTGGATATGGGCGAGCCTGTCAAGATCGCGGATCTGGCCAAAAACCTGATCCGGCTGTCCGGTTACACCCTTGGGGTAGATATGGATATTGTATACACGGGACTTCGGCCGGGGGAGAAGCTTTATGAAGAGCTCCTGACGAAAGAAGAGGGGCTGCAGAAGACTCCCAACAACCTGATCTATGTGGGGAAACCCCTGGAATTTAACGAAGTTCATTTCCTCAGCCAGCTGCGGACACTGGAGGAAGCGGCCTCCAGTGAGAGCAGAGACGTGAAGGAGATCGTATCAGAGATTGTTCCGACTTATACGATCAAGCCGGAAGATAAGAAGAGAGATGAGGAAGCCTACCAGAACCTGTTGAGTCTTGGCAAGGCAAGCCATGAGAAACCAGTAATGGAGGAACAGTAAGATGAAAGATATGCATATCGCATTTTCTCCGCCGGATATTACGGAGGCGGAGATCGAAGAAGTTGTAGATACCCTGCGGAGCGGCTGGATCACAACCGGACCCAAGACCAAGGAATTTGAACGGCAGATTGCCAGGCTGTGTCACACCAGCCGGGCGGCCTGTTTGAATTCTGCGACCGCCTGCGCGGAGATGGCGCTGCGGGTTCTGGGGATCGGCCCTGGGGATGAGGTGATCACAACAGCCTATACCTATACGGCATCGGCCAGTGTGATCTGTCACGTGGGAGCGAAAGTGGTCCTGGTAGATGTTCAGCCAGATTCCTATGAGATGGATTATGAGAAGCTGGAGGCGGCGATCACTGAGCGGACAAAAGCGGTCATCCCGGTTGACCTGGGAGGTGTGATCTGCGACTATAGCCCGCTCTATGCCGTGCTGGAGCGGAAGAGATCTTTGTTCCATCCGGCAAATGAGATCCAGGAGAAGATTGGCCGGATCGCAGTTGTGGCAGATGCCGCCCATGCATTTGGCGCGGTGAGAGACGGGAAACACTGCGGGGAGATCGCAGATTTTACCAGCTTTTCCTTCCATGCTGTGAAAAACCTTACTACTGCAGAGGGGGGAGCTCTTACCTGGAGAGATATTGAAGGCGTGGACAACGAGGCGATCTACAAGCAGATCATGCTGCTGTCTCTTCACGGCCAGTCCAAAGACGCACTGGCGAAGACACAGCTTGGCGCCTGGGAATATGATGTGGTGGCGCCTTACTATAAATGCAATATGACAGATATCATGGCGGCCATCGGACTGGCGCAGATGAAACGGTATCCTGCGCTTCTTGCGAGAAGGCGGGAGATCATCGAGAAATATAATGCAGGGCTTGCCAGATACGATGTACGTGTATTGAAGCATTATGGAGAGAACTTTGCTTCCAGCGGCCATCTCTATCTTGTCCGGGTCAATGGAAAGACCAGGCAGGAATGTAATGAGATCATCAACCGGATGGCAGGGTGGGGCGTGGCGACTAATGTCCATTATAAACCCCTTCCGCTGCTGACCGCTTACACGGATCTGGGATTTGATATCAACGATTATCCGAATGCCTATGCAATGTATGAGAACGAGATCACATTCCCGCTTCATACAAAGCTGACCGACGAGGAAATAGAATATGTTCTTGAGGCATTCGGGAACGCATTGGGTGAGGAATAGAGAAGAATGAGGAAATGGGAAGAGCTCCCTGCAGATATGCAGGTGCCGGAAGTCAGGAGGTATTATGATATCCTGCAGAGGCATAAAGGGAGTTTGATTCTGAAGCGCATTTTTGATATAATAGCGGCAGGTCTGCTGGTGATCCTGCTGTCGCCGGTGATGCTGGCGCTGGGGATCCTGATCAAGGCAGACTCCAGAGGACCGGTCTTCTTCCGGCAGGTGCGGGTGACCCAGTATGGAAAGCCGTTCCGGATCTTCAAGTTCCGGACTATGGTCGATCATGCGGATCAGCTGGGAACCCAGGTTACTACCAAGGGAGATGCCAGGGTGACGAAGATCGGGAAGAAACTCAGGGGCTGCAGACTGGATGAACTGCCGCAGCTTCTTAATATCCTGACAGGGGATATGACCTTCGTCGGGACCAGGCCGGAAGTAGAGAAGTATGTCCGGCATTATACCAATGAGATGAAGGCGACCTTGCTCCTGCCTGCGGGAGTAACGTCTATGACCAGCATCGAGTATAAAGATGAAGAAAAACTTCTGGAGTCGGCAACGGATGCGGATGAAGTATATATCCATACCATCCTGCCGGAGAAGATGCGTTATAATCTGAAAGCGATTGAAGAGTTTTCGTTTTTGAGAGATTTTGTAACTATTTTCATGACAATAAAAGCTGTAATGAGAGAGTGAGGAAGTAGCATGAATATAAAAAGAGTCACAGTAGTAGGTGCAAATGGAACGATGGGAAGTAATGTGGCTGGGATATGGGCTTCATTTGGCGGCGCACATGTTTATATGGTTAGCAGAACAAAAGAAAAATCTGAAGAAGCAATTAACCGAGCCGCAAAATCTGTTCGTGCGGATGCAATTAAACAGAATATGGAGGCAAAAGATTATTCTGATCTGGCGGAATGTATCAGTAATTCGGATCTAGTATTCGAGAGCATTGCAGAAAACGAGGAGTTAAAAAAGAATTTTTTAAAGGAAGCAGCTAAACATATATCGGATCATACGTTAATATGTTCGGGGACATCAGGATTGTCGATTGATGAGATGACAGAAGTACTGCCCCCGCAGTATCGTGGTAATTTTGTGGGAATGCATTTTTTCAATCCGCCATATAATATGCCTCTGTGTGAATTAATTGGATCAGAGTATGTTGAAAAGGAGAAATTGGAGGAACTCAAGAGATATCTTGAAAATATATTATTAAGAACGGTTGTTATCGTCAAAGACCGTCCGGCATTTATGGGAAACCGGATAGGTTTTTTTGTGATAAACCTTGCAATTCAGTATGCTGAAATATATAAGGATAAAGGCGGAGTAGATTATATTGATGCTATTATGGGGCCATTTACCGGCAGAAATATGGCGCCAATTCGTACAGCAGATTTTGTGGGGCTAGATGTGCATAAAGCAATCGTTGATAATGTTTATATGAATACGAATGATTATGCAAAGGATGCATTTAAGTTACCTGAATATGTTGAAAAACTGATTGGAGAAGGCCGACTTGGGTATAAGACAAAAGAAGGGCTTTATAAAACAATTCAGACAGAGACAGGAAAGAAAAGGTACTGTGTTTATGATATTAAGACCAATCAATATCGAGAAATAAAAAATTATGATATTCCGTTTGCTTCTTCTATGGTAAAGGATTTTTCAGAAGGGTTGTATGGAAATGCAATAGCGAGACTTCTGGATGATTATTCAGAAGAAGGAAAAATCTGTAAAAAATTCATGGTTGAATATGTGATTTATTCATTGCATATTAACCATGAAGTGGGATATACAGTCTATGATGCGGATGATACAATGGCGGCTGGATTTTCCTGGATTCCCCCGCTCGCAGTAATAGAGAGCTTTGGAGGTAAAGAGGAATTTACGAAAGTAGCAAGAACTGTATTGACGGAAAAAGAGTGGGATGAAATGGATGTTGATACATTGCTGACTAATAGTCTACAATCTAAATATGATTATAAGAGATTTTTTAAGGCGAAAAAATAAGGAGATTATAATGGAAAAAGTATATATTCTGGGCGGTGCACAGACAGATTTTGAGCGAAATTGGAGTAAAGAAGGAAAAGGCATGATTGCACTTCTTCGTGAAGTAATAGAAGAAGGGATGAAAACTACCGGTCTTAAATCCAAAGAAATAGAACGATTAAATCAAAATAACAAAATAGCATGTTTTGTGGGGAATTTTATTGCGGAAAAGTATGTCGGCCAAGGGCATTTGGGTGCGTTGCTTACGGAAGTAAATCCAGTTTTTTATGGCGTTCCATCTGCGCGTTATGAAGCTGCATGTGCATCTGGTTCGGTTGCAATTGATGCGGCGGCCACAAAAATCCGGACAGGTGATTATGATATCGCTATTGTTGTTGGATGGGAATTAATGAAAACTGTAGATGCAAAAACCGGAGGAGATTTTCTGGGATGTGCGGCTTATTATGAAAAAGAGGGGAAAGGGATTGATTTTCCATTTCCTAATCTGTTTGGACGCCTTGCAGATTCTATAGTCAAAAAGTACGATTTGGATGAGGCCAGATTTATGAAAAATCTGGCTCGGATTTCAAATATAAATTATCAGAATGCTAAACGCAATCCGTATGCTCAGACAAGAAAATGGTTTATGAATGAAGAGCAGGCAAATATGCGTGGTGCAGAAACGAATCCTTATGTGGGAGGCCGATTGGCTTCATCAGATTGTTCCCAAGTAACAGATGGGGCGGCTATGGTTGTTCTTATATCTGAAAAGTACAAAAATGAAATGTTGCCTGATAAAGAACTTCCAATTATAAAAGGATATGGACATCGAGTTGCACCGATGCTTTTTTCAAAAAAAATAGCAGAAAACAAAGATAGTGAGTATGTGCTTCCGTGGACAAGAAAAGCTGTTGAGGAAGCGTATGAGAGAGCAGAAATGACCGTGTCAGATATTGATGTCTTTGAGACTCACGACTGTTTTACTTCCAGTGAATACGCAGCAATATCAGCATTTGGTCTTACTGATCCTGGACGAGAGTTTGAGGCAATAGAAAGTGGGCTGATTGCATTTGATGGCGACAAACCAATTAATCCAAGCGGTGGATTGATTGGTTGTGGACATCCGGTAGGAGCAAGCGGAGTCAGGATGTTTTTAGACCTTTATAAACAAGTAAGCGGTCAGGCACAGTCGTATCAGGTTAAGGGTGCGCGTAATGGGATGATGTTGAATATCGGAGGATCTGCAACAACAAATTATGTATTCATTGTAGGACAAGAGTAAAGAGGAGAGAGCTATGCTGCTTAGTAAAATATTATCTGAAGCAGGAGTACCTGACGAGGATTATCAAATATATGGAGAGCAGGAATTTGATACATTAGGGCTGTTGGCCTCAGAGATAGATCGGAAAATCTGTTCGTTTTTAGTTGGAGAAAAGTATTTAGATCTGGTCACTGATAGAGTAACTATGCTTATTACTACTCCAAATCTCGCGGAGAGATTTTATGAAAGTAATGTGGGAATTTGTATTACGGAAAATCCTCGTCTTCTTTTTTTCCATATTCACAATTATTTGGCAGGATGTAGTGAGTATATTCGAAAAGAAATGAAGACAGAGATTGGAAAAGGAACTTATATTTCTGATAAAGCAGTTATTGCTGACACTAATGTTATCATTGGGAATAATGTTATTATTGAAGAATTTGCTGTGATCCGAAGTAATACGGTAATTGGAGATAATTCAATTATTCGAGCAGGGGTTAAAATCGGCGGAGAGGGATTCGAATTTAAGAGAACAGACGATGATATTGAGGCCGTTAAGCATTTGGGTGGAGTTAAAATCGGAGCAAATGTGGAAATTCAATATAATTCATGTATAGATAGGGCAGTATATCCATGGGATGATACAGTAATAGCGGATTATTGTAAAGTCGATAATCTGGTTCATATAGCGCATGCGGTTAAACTGCGGGAAAGGACGATGGTGGTTGCGCAATCTGGAATTGGGGGACGTACAATAATTGGACCTGATACATGGATTGGTTTTTCTGCTACCGTTAGTAATGGGTTGCATATTGGAGAGAATTGTAGGGCTAACATAGGTGCTGTTGTAACAAAGGATGTTGAAAATAACAAGAGCGTTACAGGGAATTTTGCCATTGATCATCAAAAATTTATTGAGGATTTGAAAGGGAAGATTAGACAGTAATAAACTTGTTTAGTAAAAGGAGAATTTCGATGAATATATGGATTGTAAATCATTATGCAATTCCCCCAAGTATGGGAGGCCTTGTAAGGCATTATTATTTTTCGAAATATTTGCAAAAAAAAGGGCATACAGTGCGGATTTTTACATCAAGCAAAATTCATAATACAGATATTAATATGATAACTGACAAAGCATTGTATAAAGAGAAAAAGATAGATGGAGTAGAGTATACATTTGTGCGAAGCCGGAATTATAAGGGGAACGGGATAGATCGGATCATCAATATGATAGATTTCCCGTTTAAAGTATGGAGATGTATGTCTAAGTTCGCAAAGTTGGAAAAACCAGATGTTATTTATACTTCATCACCAGATTTACTGGTTGCGTTTTCTGCATTGTTATTTAGTAAGAAGAAGAGAGTTGCTTCTCTTGTTGAGGTGAGAGATTTATGGCCGGAGTCAATTGTAGAATATAGCGGTATGTCCAGAAAAAACTTGATTATTCGAGTGCTATATCAACTGGAGAAATTAATATATGTATGGGCAGACAGATTGATTTTTACATTCCCTGGAGGAAAAGATTATATTCGAGATAAGAGATGGGAAAAGAAAATCGATCTTAATAAGGTCGGCTATATTAATAATGGAGTGGATTTAGAAGAATTTAATATTAATAGAGAAAAGTATAAATGGGAAGATCCAGACCTTGAAGAAGATAATATATTTAAAATTGTCTATGTTGGGTCGGTACGTCTGGTAAATCATCTCGGCGATGTAATAGAGGCAGCAGCACTTTTGAAGAAAAGAAATATAGCTAATATTAAAATATTAGTGTTTGGAGACGGAACAGAAAGAGCAATCTTAGAAAAAAAATGCAAAGAAGAAAATTTGCCAGTGAGTTTTAAGGGAAGAGTGGAGAAAAAGTATATTCCATATATTTTGAGTTGTGCAAATCTAAACTTAATTAATGTCAAAAAAAACAATTTGGTTAGATATGGGTGTAGTTGGAATAAATTATTTGATTATATTGCTGCTGGCAAACCTATATTAAGTAATCTTCCTACAAATTATGATTTGATTCAAACATATAATCTGGGTGTTAGTAAATGTTTTACGAAGGAAGAGTATGCAGATGAGATGATTAAGTTTGCACAAATGCCAAAAGAAAAATATGAGTTATATTTTGATAGATTTGAAAAAGTGAGAAACAGTTTTGATTATAAAGAACTTACAAATCGTATAGAAAAGGAATTATATAAAGCGGTAGAGGCACATTAAAGATTTGTATGTTTTAGTGTATATATTATAGACTTCATAGAAAATGTTTAGAAGTGAATAGTAAAGTCTATACCAGTATTATGAGCAAATCATAAATTATAGAGGAAAGAATAGGCATTATAAGAATTTTAAAGAGGAGAAAGGAAATAATGACTAAAGTTTGCCATATGACAAGTGTTCATCCCAATAAGGATATTCGGATCTTCTATAAGGAGTGTGTGACATTAGCGGATAATGGTTACGAGGTTGTTTTAATAGCTCCTGGAGAAGATTTAGTGGAAAATAATGTTCAAATTAAAGGGATAGGATTATCAGGTACAAACCGACTTAAACGAATGTTATTTATGGGGAAAAAAGTATATAAGTTGGCTTTAAAAGAAAATGCCGATATATACCATTTTCATGATCCAGAGTTGCTCCCATATGGGTTAAAATTAAAAAAAATGGGGAAAAAGGTAATTTATGATAGTCATGAAGATGTTCCAAGACAAATTTTAGCAAAACATTGGATTCCTTCTAAGATGAGGAAAATAATTTCGAAATTTTATGAAAAATATGAAAAGGCAGTTGCGAAACGTTTGGATTATGTTGTCACAGTGACAGACCATATTGCGGATATTTTTAAAAAGTACCATTGCAAAGTGGTGGTTGTGAAAAATTTTCCATTATTAAATGATATACAATGCAAATTGGATAATTATGCAACAAGAGAAAACATAATTTGCTATGCCGGAGGTGTTACGGAGCAGCGTGGAATTACAACGTTGATTAAAGCCATATCTGATCTTGATATACAGTTGAATATTGCAGGGTCATTAAGTGAGGAATATAAAGAAAGATTGAAATGCTTGCCAGGGTGGGATAAAGTAAATTATGTCGGATATTTAGATAGGGAGGGAATCAGTAGACTATATAATGAGAGTCGTATTGGTATGGTTACATTAAAAGATACACCAAATCATAGATATTCTTTGCCGATAAAAATGTTTGAATATATGGCGGCAGGAATTCCGATTATTGTATCGAATTTTCCGACCTGGGTGGAAGTAATTGAGGAAGTACATTGTGGTTTGTGTGTGAATCCTAATAGTGAAAAAGAAATTGCGATGGCTATTCAATATTTATTAAATAAGCCGGAAGAAGCCAAAATTATGGGGGAAAATGGAAGAAAGGCTGTATGTGAAAAATTTTCGTGGGAAAATGAGGCTAAAAAACTTATAAAGTTATATCAAAAAATATTGTAGTGTGATGAGGAGATACAAAATGGAACGAATAATATGTAAAAGATGTGTAATGGATAATGTGGGAGATCCATATATTGTATTTGATGAAAAAGGAGTTTGTAATTATTGTAAGGCGGCAGAAGAGGCAAATCGTCAATGTTATTTTCCAAATGATGAAGGTAAGAAAAGACTAGAGGAAATTATAAATAAAATCAAAGAAGAAAGGAAAAATGAACAGTACGATTGCATGATAGGTCTTTCTGGAGGACTAGATTCTTCTTATTTGGCCTATATAGGTTATCGGTACGGATTAAGGATGCTTGCTGTTCATATTGATGATGGATTTGATACGGAGATCACGCAGAGGAATATAAAAAGGATTGCGGAATCTTTTAATATTGATTTAATTGTCGAGAAGCCGAATAGGCCTTTGTTTGCAGATGTAACAAAAGCTTTTTTGAGAGCTGGAGTTCCTAATATCGCAATTCCACAAGATAATGTTTTGTTTGCAACTTTATATAAGTATGCAAGACAGAATCATATTTCTTACTTTTTGTCAGGTAGCAATTTTGCATTAGAATCTATTCTTCAAAAAGGAAACAGTTATGATGCATCTGATAAAGTTCATATTAAAGATGTGCATAAAAAGTACGGGGAGTTAAAGTTAACAAAGGAATTGCCATTAATTTCTATTTTTGATAAAAGAATTAAATATCAATATTTTTATAGAATAAAAACGTTGAAATTATTGAATTATGTTAAATATGAAGTAACAGATGCGCTTTCAGAATTAAATGCTGCATGTGGTTTTGAATATTATGGGGATAAGCATTGTGAATCTATATTTACTAGATTTATGCAAAGGTATTATTTGCCAGAGAAATTTTGTGTCGATAAAAGGAAATCACATTACTCTAGCATGATTTTGTCTGGTCAGATGACAAGAGAGCAGGCGTTAAAAAAACTTCAGGAGCCATTATATAATAAAGAAGATTTAGAGAAAGACCTGTCATATATATTGAATTATTTGGGGTTGAGTAGAACTGAATTTAATCAAATTATGATGGAAAAACCACGGTCACATGATGAATTTAGAAAATCTGTGTTTAATCAATTAGTACATTTTATTTTGAAATTCAGAAAGTATTAGGAGATAGGAGAAGTACGTTGCGTAAGATAAAGTTGATTGTTCTGAATCCATATGATACCCTTCAATTTTATGAACATAGGCCGATGCAAGAAGCCAAATATTTTCAAGAACAAGGGCATGACGTTGAAGTGTTTATACTTCAACGAAAAGTTGTTGGAAAGGGGACTGTAGAAAGCAGCATAGATGGAATACCAGTTAAACATTTTTTGTGTAAATCGGCTAATATGGAGCGACTTTTAAATACAAATATATTTATTAAAAAGTTTAGGGGTGTTATTTATAGTCTGTGGTTTTTAAAGTTTATTCTTTGGCTTCGAAATCAGTTGAAAACGGAAGAGAAAATTTATTTGATTGCACATAATTTAGAAATGGCTTTTGCAGCGTGTGTTGTTAATAGGAAAAAGAAATTTTCTGTTGTTTTTGTGATGCGTGAGTGGTATGAGGGACAAACTTTGAATAAATATAAACGACAGCTGATTAAAAGAATTAGTAGTTGGGTACAGAGTGAAAGCGATACCTTGGTTCATGTGGGGCGCGTTCAATTTGAGACAACAGAAAAAAAGAACAGAAAAAAAGTTCTTTATATTCCTAATTATCCAGAAGCACAGAATTATTCAAACATAGAACATGTAAAAAGTGATAAAATTCGGATTAATTATATAGGTAGCGTTAGAGATGCAAAGTCTTTAAAAATGTTAATGGATGCAGCAAAAGGATTGGAAAAAATATCAATTGGAATCCATGGGATGGGTGAAGCCTATAATACCTTAAAAGAATTAGAACCTCAATATAAAAATGTTGAAATAACAGGTTATTATAACTATCAAACAATGACTGAAAAATTGTTTTCTAACACAGATGTATTATATTGTGCATATGATATTGATGTTCCGAACTGGCGAGTTGCATATCCAATTAAGCTATATGAAGCAATAGAGGTTGGAGTTCCAGTATTGCTTTGTAACGGTATGGCGCCTGAAAAATTTGTTTATGATAACGATTGTGGATATTTATTTGATTATAATGTAGAGGCATTAAGAGCAGTTTTAATAGATATACAAGAAAATAGGGCGGATTTTACAAGAAAGTGTGAAAACATGAAGAAATTAAAAGGGAAATATACCTGGGATAAAGTAGTTAAAGAATATGATAAAGCGATTTTGAAATAGAGGGATAGGAGTTGTTATGTTAAGTTCCTCAATTTATAAATATAATAATTTAAAAATACACATATATTTTTTGTTAATTGTCCTAATATATAAATTGTCTTTGGAGATGGGCTTCTGGTATCTTTTGCAAGAGGCTTATAAAGAAACAAATGTCTATAGATTCGAGTTTTCTTTTGGTAAATTTATATATGGTTTATTTTGGGTATTTGTTTTATTTTCTTTAATTAGACATAATGAAAGAAAACCATCTACTTTTTTTTTACAGTTTCAATATATGATTGCTATTGTTCCGATTACAGTTGTTTTTGCTTTTAGCAATGAGGAAATAGTATATTATACAGTTGTATGTATGGCCTTCGCAATTGCGGAAGTGTTGATTATCGTTTTTAGAGATGTAAAGCTTCCTAAAATTAATATAACTTCAAAATTATTAGTTATAGCTTTCTGTTTGATAACATGTCTTGTATATGCAGATATGATCATAGAAAATGGTATGTTTACTTTGGAAGCATTAAATATTTACAAGGTATATGAAGTAAGGGAAAAATTCGATTTAAATAAATATATCTGGTATTTGTTTTATTGGCAATATACAATTATTACTCCATTTTTTATTATTAGGGAGTATAAAAAAAGAAAATTTTTTTCTATGCTTTTTTTCTGTATATTACAATTAGTTGCTTATCTTTATTCTGCGCAAAAGGCGTTGCTTTTTATTATTCCTTTAGTGGTGGGGATTTGTGTTATATCAAACTGGAAAAGGTTTGATACTTTTCTATATGCAGGATTATCGATAGGAACAGTGTTTGTGACAATTGGAAGTGTATGGTCGGAAATAATTTACAGGATTTACGACTTGTTTGTAAGAAGAGTATTAATTTTGCCGGCTAATTTAAAGTTTGTATACTATGATTTTTTTTCGCAGAATCCAAAGATTGGATTATCAGGGACTTTATGGGGGAAATTTTTAGAATTAGTTTCGCCATATGAAGAAAGAATAGGAATTATTATATCGACAGTATATTTTGATAAGCCAGAAATGAATTCAAATACTGGTTTTTTAGCTGAGGGCTATTATAGATTTGGGATTTTTGGAGTTTTTCTTTCATTGATATTGTTTGCATTTATTTTAATGATTTTAGATCATTGCGCAAAGTTGAACGGGTATTCATTTGCTGTTAGTATGAGTTTTTTTTCTATTTTTTTGTTAAATGATGGTAGTCTTATTGATCCGCTTATTTTTGGTACGTTTACGGTTTTAGTAATTTTATGTATATTTTACAATTTTAATGATGATTTTGGGGTTAAAAAAAATAGCTATATAAGTCAATGTATTATTAAGAAACTAAAAGTCTAGGGAAACGAAGTAGTGAAGATGTTTTAATTTGTATTAGTATGAAAGAAATGTTAAAAAAAATAATAAATTCAGTTTTCAAATCTGAGATTATTAAAAGTATTAGTACTATTGCAAGTGGGAGTTTGCTTGGTTATGGATTAAATACAATATTATTGCCAATTTTAAGTCGCGTTTTTAGCCCCAAGGAAATGGGAGAATATGATTTGATTATTTCTTCAGCATCTATTTATCTGGGGATTCTTTGTTTAGGAATGATCACAGCTATTATGCTGCCTGCTAAGGAAGAAGAGGCAAAGGCAATTTGTAAAACGATATTTACTTCGGTAGTGGTTGGAAGTACAGTAGGTATTATAGTATTATTGGTAATTCGAGATAAATATCGATTGTTTGAAATTGATCAAAGTTATACATGGGCATGTGCTTTATTATATTTATATTTAATTTTATATAATGCTCAGAGTGTGTGTTATGCGTACGCAAATCGAAGAAAGAAATATAAAGCGTTATTTTGGAATCCCATTATTTATGCAATATTTAATGTTGGATTAAGTATTGTATTTGGATTGATTGGAATGAAAACATTGGGATATATGTTAGGAACTGTGTGCGGAACTTTTCTTACAATCGTTTTTCTTTGTTTACATGCTAATCCATTCGCGGGAGAATATTCTTTAACAATGGTGAAAGATATTTTGAAAAAATATCGATCATTTCCGTTGATACAAATGCCATCTAATTTTATTTCAATTTTGTCAGCACAGTTTCCCACACAATTTTTGGGCCGAATGTTTGGAAGTACTATGCTGGGAGGATATACAATGGCTTGCAAAGTGCTGAGTATGCCGGTTTCTTTGTTGGCTACACCAATTAATAATGTTTATTATCGAACGGCAGCAGAAAAACTTCGGAGAAATGAAGAGGCAGGAAGTTTTGCATTTAAGCTTATAAAAGTAAGTATTAATATTGCTATAATTCCTATTTTTATTCTTATGGTAGGGGGAGAACAGATTTGCGCCTTTTTCCTTGGAGAAGATTGGCGAGTTGCAGGGTCCTATATGGGAATTTTGGGTATATATTATTTAATGTATTTTTGCAATTCATGTCTTAGCGGAACCTTAATTTTAGTTGATAGAAAGAAACTTAATCTGTTTAGTGTTATTATAAAGGTGATGCTTAATTTAATTGTTTTTTCGCTTTCGGCAGTTATGGATTGGGGCTTGATTAAGACAATTATAATTTATACAGCGGAAGAAACACTTTTTCAAACAATAATAATGGGTATTTCCCTTTATTATATGCAGTATCCAATAAGAAAATACATTCGTTTTGTTGTTTCGTATGTTTTTATATTATTGGGCAGTTACTTAATCGTTCAAATGTTAGGAGGTAGGATGTTGTGAAATTCAGAGATTTAGGAGAACAATATAAGCAATTAAAAGAAGAAATGGATAAAAGTATTGGGAAAGTTCTTATTGATGGAAATTTTATTGGAGGAACACAAGTTACAGAATTAGAAGAACAGTTAGCGGAATATGTAGGGGTAAAGCATTGTATTACGTGTGCGAATGGAACAGATGCTTTGACAATGGTATTGATGGCGTGGAATATTCAGCAGGGAGACGCCGTATTTGTGCCAGATTTTACTTTTTTTGCGTCTGGTGAAGTGGTTTCATTTGAGGGAGCTACACCTGTATTTTATGATGTTTGCCAAGACACATTTAACGCTGATGTAAGTTCTTTGGAACAATGTATTAACAATGTAATTGAGCAAGGAAAATTAAGGCCAAGGGCAATTATTGCTGTTGATTTGTTTGGACAACCGGCGAATTATCCAAAACTGGAAGAAGTAGCAAAAAAATATAATTTACTTTTGTTGGAAGATGGAGCTCAAGGATTTGGTGGAAGAATTGGAGAAAGGCAAGCATGTAGTTTCGGCGATGCAGCTACAACTTCTTTTTTCCCGGCAAAGCCATTGGGATGTTATGGAGATGGCGGAGCGATTTTTACGAATGATGATAAGGTGAACGAATATTTGAGATCAATAAAAGTTCACGGAAAAGGGAATTATAAATATGATAATGTGCGGATTGGATGGAACTCTCGGCTGGATACAATACAGGCAGCAATCCTTCAGGTAAAGTTAAAGGCATTTAAGGAATACGAACTTGAGGCGGTAAATAAAGTGGCTGAAAGATATACAGAATTATTGGGGGATTTGGTGAATACTCCTAAGGTGCCAAAAGGTTATTATTCAAGTTGGGCTCAGTATACATTAAGATTGAAATCCAATGAACAAAGAGAAAAACTTCAGCAATATCTAAAAGAACGGGAAATACCAACAATGGTTTATTACCCTAAACCGATGCACAGTCAGAAAGCATATGAAGGGAATGAAAATTATACAGAATGTGCAATTACTGAAGATTTATGTAATACGGTATTATCACTTCCTATGCATCCATATTTGACAGAAGAAGAAATTATAGTTATTGCAGAGGAAATTAGAAATTATTTGTACAAACGGTAAAGGGAGTAGTGGACGAATGGTGACTACACAAGAGAGCGAGATTATAATTACATTTCCAAAAGTGAGAGACAATTTAATACGCTATTGGTGGATTATATTTATAGGGATTTTGTTGGGGATTGCTGCAATTATATGGTCTGATTCCGATCAAGGACCAGAAAGATCACAAGCTTTTTCTTCTGAACAGGTTTTTTGTTTTGAGGAGAATGAAGAAAATATTGATGAAGAAAAATCAGAGAATCAATTACTAGCAGATGTATTGAAAGAAAAGAATGAAAAACCAAACTATACGGAACTTTCTGAGATGGTGGTAGAATTGATGAAAACTCAGACAAGCATCGCGGAAATTAATGAAGCCATGGTAGCGGCAGGATTTGATAATTATCAATTTCGAGTAAGTCAAGCTGATTTGAAAGCAACAGATAGACTTTTAGTATGTGAGCTAGAAGGGGAGACTACAGATGAGGTTGTAGCACTTTCTCAAATCTACTCAGATTTGTTGATAAATAAGGTGAGTTTGCTGGAAAAAAACGTGCGACTTATCATATTGCAGGGGATTGATCAGAATGGTTTAATGGAGCAAAGCGGAAGTGTAAACTCAAGGGAGGGGTTGTCTGTAAAAAATATTTTCATTTTATGTCTCGCTTTGACTGGAGCACTTTTAATTATTTTTTTTCTGATATTAAAGGATGGATATATTCGTGATAAGAATGAAGTCGAACAGTTAATAGAGAAACCTGTTTTAGGCGAATTGAAGTATGGGGAAAAGATAAGTCAAAAAGTGGATTTTGTTTTGCCAGAATATGTGAGAGTTCACGGAGTTGAACATGTGGTTTTAGTTACGGCAGGCGGGAAAAAAATAAGATCAGGTTTTATAGAGGAAGTACTTAATTATTGTATGGAAAAAACCAATGGAGTTATATCGAATATAGTCAGAATGCCTGAAACAGACGTGACGGTTAAAGAGGGCAGTAAAATTGTTTTAATCATCAGTATTAACGATGATCGTATAGAAGACATCAGAAAGATAGTTGAAAGGATGAATTTATTAAATAGAGATATAATTGGAGTAATATATGTCTCCCGCTAAGAAAGGTTAACAATGAATAGAATGAAAAAATGCATACGTTATTCGTTTTTTGTATTAACATTAATCTTTGCGATAATGGGTTGGGGTTTGTCTTTATATAACTTTATGTTTTTGTCGGTTATGAGTTTATTCATCAATAATGTTATATTTTGCTTTGAAGACCTTAATCAGAGAATAGCACTTCTTATGTTTCATGTTACCGTGTTTGTTTTTTTATTATCCAGGCCGTTTATTGAGTTTTGTACAGACTTTTCCTGGTGGGAAAAATATATAAAGGATTATGGGAATGGAGCGCTTGATTTTGCATTGGTGGCGCTGGAATGTAGTTTGCTTTTTTTGTTTGTTGGTGGAAAAATAGCGGAAGAATTTCAGAGAAAAAAATGTGGTACGCAGGAAGGGGGGAAGCAAAGAGCGTATAGGGAAAATTTTTTGAAAAATTTGAGAACGATATCAGAAATTATTTTTTTTATTTCAATGTCTGTATATATGGTAGGTGAATTTGAAAAGTTATGGTTCATGAGGGGGAAGGGATATACGGAATATTATACTTCCTTTGCTAGTCAACTTCCATATGTTGTACACTTAGTTGCTTCATTTATGAAATACAGTTTATGTATATTTCTTGCAACTTTTCCTAAAAAGAAACATGTGATCATCCCATTGGGGCTTTACTTTTTATCGGCAGTTCCGAGTCTTATCATAGGGATAAGAAATCCTATCATGCAAAATGGAATTTTTGTTTTTCTTTATTTTTGTATTAGGAATGCGATTGATCAGAAAGAAAAGTGGATTGGGAGATTTGAAAAGATTGGTCTGTCAATTTCAATTCCGGCTGTTTTGATATTTATGGGGGCATATTCATATATTCGCAGCGGTACAGCAATGGCAGTACATGGCTTGGGGAAAATGTTTGTAAACTTTTTTTACGGGCAGGGGGTTTCTTTTGAAGTATTGATGATTGGTTATAATTGTATTGATCAGTTGCCACAGAGAGTTTTTCGTAATTATACATTTGGTGGAATCATTGATTATTTTTTGCATGGTAGCATTGCCCAAAAATTTTTTGGGGCGATACCTTTGGATAATGTAAATAGTGTTCAGAATGCAATGCTGAGCAATAATTTTTCACATAATATGTCTTATATTTCAAAGGGAGATAAGTATCTGGCAGGACAAGGTTGGGGTTCATCTTATTTGCTTGAGACATATGTGGATTATGGATATATTGGCATTATTTTATATAGTTGTCTTTTGGCATTGGTCTTGGTAATAGGGCTTGGAATCTTAAAAAAATACAGATTAGGTGGGACCATAGTGCTTGTTATATTAACAGAAATTTTTTTGGCGCCAAGAGCGGAAGCAACAGGATTTCTAAATTTTGTTGTACAAATACAATTCTGGGCTGTGATTTTGCTGTGTTTTTTTGGCGCGGCGTTATGTTGCAAAAAATATGAAGTACAGAATAAAGGAGAGAAAAAATGTTTGAACATTTTGGATTGAAAGATGTCTTTGTTGGGCTGTGGAAATATAAATGGAAAATGTTGAGTTTAAGTGTACTTATCACAGTACTTGCATCTTTGTTGGTTTGTTTTTATCCAGTAGAGGTGGAGCAACCAGATATTGAAACAGGAAATTCGTCGGAATTGCAATGTGCGAGAACGGATTTCTATTTAGATTATACGGGGACTGATACACAGCTTTCTTCAAAAGTTTTGAGTGGAATATATAAAGATACAATTACAGGAAGCGCCTGTCAAAAATATACGTCTGATAAGATTGTACGAGAATATGATAAATCATCAATTGTAGAAATTTTTGATTATACAATAACAGAGGAGCAAATTACTTCAAAGTCATTTACGCAGTTTGTAACGGTTGGTGTAAAAGAAGATGGTATTGGAATGTATCTTCTCGTCAGGACGCCGGACATGCAGTTTTCTAAAGATGTTTTGGCTATTTATATGGGATGGATCAGAGAAATGGCGGAAGCAGAAAATAGTAAGGTGGACGTAGTCATTGTATCTGAATCGGAAGAAGTTGTTTCGGTAAATACAGAACAAACACAATCTCTTGTGGAGCGGCATCAATGGTCCGTAAAGAAGGTGGCGATAGTTACATTTATTTGCTTTTTATTGTTTTCTTGTATTATTGTTTTTATTATCTGTTTATTTAAGCCAACAGTTAACAGAAAAAGTGATTTTACAGAATTGGGTTTGGATGTTTTAGCGGAAATCTGGATTGATAAGAGAGGAGGGAAATAGTGAAGAAAATAATGAAAAAAGGTGAGATCAAGCAAGAACGATTTGCTTATATGATTAATACAATACTGAATCAATGTGAAAAGAACCGCTGGAAAAAGATTGGTCTAACGACAAGTAGCTTAAAGTATCGTTATATTGATAAAATTATTAATGAATTAAATGAAGAAGTAAAGAAAAAAGAGATGTTGGTTAAAGTGATAGAATTAAAGCCTATCGCTTTTTCAGCAGAAGCAGTTGAACAGGCGCGGTTATGTGATATAATATTTTTTGTGGAGAAATATGCTGACTCATACTATCAAGATGTGCAGAGAAGTATAGAATTAGCAAAGAAAGAAAGTATCTCGATAGGTGGTGTTATAGCTTATCGATAAGCGAGTAAGGGGGGCTGTGCATGAAAAAGCGATGTTTTAGATTATTGGCAGGTTTCTTGGCGATGGTGATTGTTTTTACATCTAGTTATTTCCCGTTGAAGGCAGAGGGAACAGAAGGGGCAATATTACAGGTTTCAGACGATTCTGCGGGAAGAGATGTTTATAGTGGAGAGACAGTAACACTATTTGCGCAAGTTATAAACGGAGAGGCTTCCTGTTATGAATATTGTTTTAGTCTCTTGGCAAGTGAAAATGAGGTAGGAAAAGGTGAAGGGACAACATTAAAGGGGTTTTCTTCGGAAAGCAGTTATGTGTTTTGTGCGGAGGAAGCTGGAGACTATGTGTTTGAGATTGTTGCCAGGAATACAGAGGGGCAAATGATTACTAAGACACATACGCTTCGTGTGCTTGAAAAACAAGATGCTTTTGCTGAAGAGTCTGTGCCTGAAGAAGATCAGAATCCAGATGAGAACACAACAGAGAAGATTATATCAGAAGAAAATTCTGCTTTAGTTGGTGAAGAAGAAAAAAGCGAAAGTGAGGATGTGCCTTTTGGTGAGACAAAAATTCCAAATGTTTCGGCAAAGAATGAGATCGCATTGTGTGGGACCCTTACGAGTAATTCGGGGTATAATATAAAACAGAACGAAGAAGTTGTGCTGACAGCAGATGCGAGTGGTGGTACGGGTGAAATAAATTATCGATTTACAGAGACTTATAATGGAACAGTAAAAACTGTACAAGCATATAGTAAAGACAATACATATACTTTTAGGGCGAATGGAGAAGGAACTCATATATTTACATTGGCGATAAAAGATGGAGAAGGGAATGTTGCGAATGCAGAATGTAGTATTACAGTAGAGATTCCATCTGATAAAAAGTTAAGTGGGAGATTAAGCAGCAGTACTGGGACAACAGCGGATATACGGGAACAGGTGACCCTGACAGCAGACCATAGCGGAGGCTATGGGAAAGTAGAGTACCGTTTTACAGAAGTATATAATGGTGAGACAAAAACAGTGCAGGCGTATAGCGAGAAGGCAGAGTATACATTTGCGGCAACAGGCCCGGGAGTGCATACCTATCATTTGGCGATACGGGATGAGGAAGGTCAGGCGATCAGCACAACATATGTTGTAAATGTTACTGTGCCATTATCATACAAGTTGACAGCGCAGTTAACAAGTCTCCAAGGGGCGGAAATTTATATTCGCGATGAGGTGACATTACGGGCGGTTCATAGTGGAGGATATGGAGAGGTAAAATATCGTTTCACAGAAGTATATAACGGAGAAGCAACAACAGTCAGGCCATATGAAACAGAAGATACTTACACATTTAAAGCAACAGGCCCTGGGATACATACATATTATTTGGCGGTATTTGACGAAGAAGGACAGGCCGTTAGTACAACGTTTACATTATTAGTCCAAGTGGCTGCGGAATATAAATTGTCTGGGGCAATAGAAAGTAATAAAACAAACAGAGAATATGTAGATAGAATGATTACTTTGACCGGTATACATGAAGGTGGCTATGGTAAGGTTGAGTATCGCTTTACAGAAGTGTATAATGGTCAGGCTACGACAGTTCAGCCTTATAGTACTCAAAATACATATACATTTCGAACAACAAAACCTGGCAAACATATTTATAATCTTGCTATTCGTGATGAAGAAGGTCAAGCTATTTCTGTTCAGTATGTTATGGAAGTGGTGGTGCATCCAGATTATAAGTTGTCAGGAACGTTTGTGAAAAATGTGACAGGAGAAATTAAGGAAAATCAACAAATTGTCCTAACAGCGCAGGCTATAAAAGGTTATGGAGAACCTTATTTATATCGCTTTACAGAGGAGTATAATGGAAGGGCAACAACAGTTCAGCCATATAGTGAAAAAAATACATACGAGTTTGTTATAAGAGGTCAAGGAAGCCATAAATATACAGTTGCAATTATGGATTGTGAGGGGCAGGCGATTTCGCTTACTCAAACAATTACCATAGGAAAGAATGGCTGGTATTATGAAGGGGGGTATAAATTCTATTACAAAAATAATGTAAAGCAACTAGATTTAGATGGAATTTTACCCAAGCAATCTAGTTATGAGATTTGGGTGAATCGGCAGTGCTGTACAGTTACTGTATATGCTAAAGATGGAAGCAATGGTTATATTATTCCAGTGAAAAGATTTGCTTGTTCTGTAGGCCTTCCATCAACACCGACGCCGAAAGGGACTTTTTATACTTCGAATAAGTATAGATGGCATACACTCATGGGTCCTTCTTATGGGCAATATTGTACAAGAATTGTAAATGGTATTCTTTTTCACTCAGTTGCGGGACGGAATATGACAAGTTATAATTTAAAGGCTTCTGATTATAACAAATTAGGGTCGCCAGCTTCTCATGGTTGTGTTCGTTTGTGTGTACGTGATGCGAAGTGGATTTACGATAATTGCAATAGTGGTACCAAAGTAGTTATTTATGATTCTTCTAGTCCAGGACCACTTGGAAAACCGGCAACGATTAAAATTCCGGCAGGTCAGACTTGGGATCCGACAGATCCAAATGTGTAATTATATGGAAAGTGAGCTTTAATTTATAAAACAGATTTGAGTTTTGCTCAAATCTGTTTTATACTATACAAGAAAATTGATTTACGAAAAAAGATTAAAGAGGTGTAGAATGAAGGAGAATATAAAAAAGAGTTTGGCTCTTATATTGATTTTGGTTATGGTGTTATGCCAGAATAGTTTTTTGGTACGAGCAGAAGAATCTATAGAATCAACAGATACTGAACAAATAGTTTCAGAAGAATATTCTTTGAATTCGGACGTAGAGCTTGTTATCGGTGATGAAAAGCCTATTTATGAGGGGGATAATATTATTGCCAGAGTTGAGTTACTCCCGGGTGTAGAGAGTAAAGCATATGAGTATTGTTTCATAGGAAAGGGCCAGGAAGAGACAAAAGATTTTGAATTGCTTCGTGAATTTAATGACATTAATGAATATATATTTTGTGCAGAAAAAACAGGAACATATATATTAAGAGTTGTTTTGCGTGCGGAAGATGGCACTTTAAGTATGCAAGAAAAAACATATGAGGTGCAGGATAAAGAAGAGAGAAAAGAAGAAAATGTTGAAGATAAGCAGAATTTGCAGTCGGCTCAAACGGGACAAGATAGTGGTATCAATGATTTTGAGTCTGGAGATGTAGAAATAGAAAGTGTGAAAAGTTTGCTTTCTATTGCTGTCAGCGCAGATAAGAGCGGGATACAGCCATCGGGAAGCGTAGTGGCCCTGACGGGGAAGGCTAGCGGCGGCTCGGGAAGCGGATATGAGTACCGCTTTACAGAGACGTATAACGGGAAAGTCACAACAGTACAGAACTATAGTGAAAAGTCAACGTATGAGTATACGGCGAAAGGGAACGGGACGCATAAGTTTACGGTAGCAGTACGTGACAGTTCCGGGAATGCGACATCGTCAGTGTATACAGTAGAAGTAAAAGAGGCGGCCTTGACTGTATCTTTAGGCAGTGATAAAGGGGGGATGGTTTCGGAAGGAACAGAGACTGTTTTAGAAGCAAAAGCATTTGGCGGATCGGGTGATTATAAGTACTGTTTTAAAGAGGTTTATGCCGAAGTAACCTCGGTGGTTCAGGAATATAGTGATAACAATGAATATTCTTTTGTCGCAGATGCTGAAAGAACAGGGATTCATGAGTTTTTAGTAGAGGTAGAGGATAGTGTGGGGAATGTGGCATCAGCTACTTGTTCTATTACTGTGAATTTGAAGCCATTAACATTGTCTATAAGCAGTAATAAATCAACGAATGAGATTCTTGGGACACAAGTTATGTTGACTGCATTGGCTGGTGCAGGAGATGGTATATATGAATATCGGTTTACAGAAACTTATGCAGGGGTGGCAGAAACAAAGCAGGCATATAGTGAAAATAATACCTACAGCTTTACTGCGGTTGGAATAGGAGAGCATATTTTTACAGTGGCAGTCCGAGATTCAACTGGGAGAACTACGTCTGCGGTTTACAAACTTACTGTCGAACCGGAAGCAGGAAAGGAACTTTTTGTATCTGTAAAGTCCAATCAACCAACGAAAGTTCAAGATGGTACGGAGATTGTTTTGTCAGCGTCTTCTTCTGGTGGTTATGGAGATACTCAGTATCGCTTTACAGAAACTTACCAAGGGAATTCGGTGACTAAACAGGCATATAGTCAGAATAATACATATTCATTTCAGATTGCTGGGTTAGGCACACATAAATTTACGATAGCAGTGAAAGATAAAGAAGGTCAGACGAATAGTACATCATGCCTAATAACGGTTTATAGTGATGATGTTTCATATGGTGTGGATGTTTCTGCGTATCAAGGTGATATAAATTGGTCTGAAGTCAGAAATGATGGGATTTCTTTTACTATGATTCGCGTGTTGTCAGGGAAAATGGGAGCATTAGATGTTGATCCATATTTTGACAAGAACATAGCAGGGGCGACTCAAAATGGTATTGCGGCAGGAGTGTATAGATATGGTTATGCTATGACGCCTGCACAGGCGCAACGAGAAGCGAAGATGGCAATAGATGCAATTAAAAATAGTGGATATAATATTACCTATCCGATTGCTTATGATGTGGAAGATTGGGACACCCAGGGAACTCTTTCTAAAGATGAGCTTACACAAATCATTAAGGCTTTCCGAGGAGTTGTGGAAAACAATGGGTATAAATTTATGATTTATTCGGGGAAAAGTTGGTTAGAAACCAAAATAGATATGAACGAATTTGCTGATGTAGATATCTGGCTGGCAAGATGGTTTAACGATAAGACCCCAAATCATGATCATGGATACGGTGGGCCGGGAACAGTTACATTATGGCAATACTCAAATGAGGGAAGAGTTTCTGGAATTGATGGATATGTTGATATGAACATTGGCTATAAATCGTATTAAGGGGAACGCAGGTGGAACTCTTATTTTCCGCCTGCGTTTTTTGAGATTTTTAAACTAACAGGGAGGCTAAGGTTGACAAATGTAGAAAAACTGCTATATTTAGAAGAGGATAAAATATAATAATAGTAGGGAGAAGTCGCAATGAATATGAAAGAGAAATTACTGGATAAAATTGAAAAAAAAGAATTGATAGTGGGTGTTGTTGGTTTGGGATATGTTGGACTTCCACTTGCGGTAGAAAAAGCAAAGGCCGGCTATCAAACGATAGGTTTTGATGTACAGGATGAAAAAGTTAAATTAGTAAATGCAGGGCATAATTATATTGGAGATGTTGTTGACAGCGATTTGGAAGGATTAGTAAAAGCAGGGAAATTAAAAGCAACAACAGATTTTAGCTTTGTTAGCGATGTCGATTTTATTGCTATCTGTGTTCCGACCCCACTTGATAGTCATCAGGAGCCAGATATTAGTTATGTTCGTTCATCAGCGGAAGCAATTTCAAAATATCTAAAAAAAGATACAATGGTAGTGCTTGAATCCACAACGTATCCGGGTACAACGGAAGAGCTAATTAGACCAATTTTGGAAAAAGGATCTGGTCTTGCTTGTGGTGAGGATTTTTATTTAGGCTTTTCACCAGAACGTGTAGATCCCGGTAATTTAATTTACAAGACGAAAAACACACCAAAAGTAGTGGGTGCTATTGGGAAAGATGCCACAGAAGTAATCGCGGCAATGTATCGTTCGGTATTGGAAGGAGATGTATATGAAGTGTCATCGCCAGCGGTGGCAGAAATGGAAAAAATATTAGAAAACACTTATCGTAATATTAATATTGGACTTATTAATGAGCTCACAATGCTTTGCAAAGAAATGGGTATTAGTATGTGGGAAGTGATTGATGCAGCTAAGACAAAACCCTATGGTTTTCAGGCTTTTTATCCAGGTCCGGGATTAGGAGGACATTGTATTCCGCTGGATCCTTATTATTTAAGTTGGAAAGCACGTGAATATGGTTTCCATACATCTATGATTGAAAGCTCCATGATGATTAACGATAAGATGCCGGAATATTGTGTTGAGAGAGCAAGCAAGATTTTGAACCGTTATAAAAAAGCAATGAACGGAGCCAAGGTGCTTGTGTTGGGAGTGGCTTATAAACAGGATATTGATGATTATCGGGAAAGCCCGGCTTTGCGTGTGATTGAGGAATTGAAAAAAGAAAGTGCTCTTGTATCTTATTATGATCCATGGGTATCTGAGTATAAATATCATGGAGAGTGTTATCAAAGTATACCGGAAATTTCGCCGGAAATAGTGGCTGAATATGATTTGGTTATGGTTACAGCTGCGCATAGTAATGTGGATTATGAAATGATTCAACAGAATGCCAAGGTGATCTTTGACACAAAAAATGTTATGAAAAATATAACAAATAGAGAGAATATTGAAGTTCTTTAGTTATTAATGAATTATGCCATAGAAAGGAAATTGTATTAAAATGAAATATGCACTTATTGGTTGTGGAAGAATTTCAACAAATCATGTAAAAGCAGTTTTAAATAATAAGTTAGAATTTGTTGCTGTATGTGATATTATTCCAGAACATATGGAAGAAGTACTTGCTAAGCATAACCTACAGAATGATTTCTCTATTAAACGTTATACAGATTATAAGAAAATGATTGAAGAAAATGAAATCAACTTGGTAGGTATTGCAACGGAAAGTGGAAATCATGCTGAAATTGCACTGTATTGCATTGATCATGGAATTAACGTGATTATTGAAAAGCCGATGGCTATGAGTATTGCGGATGCAGAAGAAATTATACACCGATCAGAAGAAAAAGGAGTAAAAGTGTCTGCTTGCCATCAAAATCGATTTAATGTTGCAGTACAAAAGATGCGTAATGCATTAGAAGAAGGAAGATTTGGAAAACTTTCACATGGCTCTATCCATGTGAGGTGGAATCGGAATAAGGGATATTATGATCAGGCCCCGTGGAGAGGAACTTGGGCTCAGGATGGTGGGGCTTTAATGAATCAGTGCATTCATGGAATTGATCTGCTTCGCTGGATGTTAGGTGATGAAATTGAAGAAGTATATGGGGTCACAAGACAGCAATTTCACGATTATCTTGAAGCGGAAGATGTTGGAATGGCTGTAATTAAATTCAAGAATGGTGCTATCGCAACGGTGGAAGGAACTACAAATGTTTATCCTCAGAATTTGGAGGAAACGTTATACCTTTTTGGTGAAAAAGGAACTGTAAAATTGGGTGGAAAATCAACAAATAATATTGATGTATGGGATTTCGCTGATGAAACGGAGGCGGATCAGGCAAATAAAGGTTTGGAAGAGGAAACCAGTAATGTATATGGAAATGGTCATACAAGTCTTTATGCAGATGTAATTGAAGCAATTGAGAAGGATCGTAAACCCTATGTAGATGCCTATGCAGGGAAAAATGCATTGGAATTGGTGTTGGCAATCTATAAAAGTCAAAAAGAAGGAAAGGCAGTTAAACTTCCTTTATATGATTTTGCAAGTGTAGATATGACGGGAGAATTTTAATGTCAGATTATTTTGTACATGAGAGCAGTTATATCGATGAAGAAGTGACGATTGGAAAAGGGACAAAAATTTGGTATTTTTGTCATGTGCAGAAAGGAGCAGTCATTGGCGAAGACTGTTCCTTTGGGCAGAATGTAAATGTTTCTAATAATGTCAAAATTGGTAATGGAGTAAAAGTGCAAAACAATGTTAGCATTTATGAAGGGGTTGAGTTAGAAGATTATGTGTTTTGCGGTCCTTCCATGGTTTTTACTAATGATTTAACTCCACGGGCCAAATTTCCTAAAGGCCGTGCTGGATATATGAAAACTCTTTTGAGAGAGGGCGCTTCTATAGGGGCAAATGCAACGGTAGTTTGTGGAATTACTATAGGAAAATACGCTATGATTGCAGCGGGTGCGGTTGTGACAAAGGATGTCCCAGCTTATGCTTTAATGGCAGGGGTGCCAGCGAAACAAAAGGGCTGGGTATGTGAATGCGGGAATATTTTGGATGATTCATTGCATTGTGATATTTGTGGAAAAAAATATCGATATTTGACAGATGGAATATTAGAGAAAGAATAGGGAAGAGAGAGTTTGTGTTGGAAATATGAGCAATATATTTGAGGTGATTGGTTGACATGACAGATAGAGGTGAAAATATTATTTCTTTAAAAAAAATATATTATAATGGAAAGCGTTATGGCTGGGTCGCTATGTTATGTCTTTTGGCGGCCTTTTTATTTGCGATTTTACTGACTGTGAAGGAATCTGAAAAGGGGTTGAAGACTATCGTAACAAGCTTGGTTCAGGCGCAGCAAGAAGGTGTTGAGATTTCTGAAAGCATTCATGTTACAGCGGCATCTGTTGGGGAAGAATTTGAACTTTATCTGGAAACAGGTGTGATGCATAAATTGTTGAATGATCAATTAAAGGGAATGGGCTATGAGGTCTTAGAGGAAGATGATGAAATTAACCTTTCAGTGACAGGAAATATGTTAGAATTAACTGTTCGGGGAAATGAGACGGAGAAGACACAGTACTTAAATCAATTGGTTTTCCAGGAAATGCTCAATTATTATGAAAGTGATGGGATGTTTTCTGGACTTAGACTACTTGATACATCAACGAAGCAGACAGGTGAACCTTCTTTTATGAAAAATATGATTAGTGTTAAGAATTTATTTATTACTTTACTTGGCGGAATGGTTGGCTTGCTTGTTTTGTTTGTCATAATTTGTCTTGATAAAAAAATCTATATTAAGGAAGATATTCTTTTGGGAGAGGAAATAAATTGTTTGTTTACAGTTGAGAAAAGAGGGAGAAAACGTGCAGAACAAGAATTGAAAGGGGTTCTTAGACATTACAAGCAAAAAGGTCAAGTATTTTTAGTTTCAGCAGGTCAGATGAGAAAAGCTAGCTTGTTTGAAAGTGAGAAACTTATTTTGTTTGATAAATTAGTTGAGAAATTAGAAAAAGAAGAAATCAAGAACACAAGATTTGTGATTTTGATTAGAGTTGGAAAAGACAAGAAGGCATTTATAAATGAAATGTTTGTGTATCTTAGAGCGTTAGATATTGAACCAATGGGATGCGTTTTGGTAGAAGAATAAGGATATGTTTTGGAGAGAAAAAGAAAGGGAATGTGGTGTTTTGATTTTGTAAACATCATATATGTGAAGTTATGTTATTTTCCAGTGCGATTTTTATCTTTGCTTTTTTGCCGGGAGTACTGGTGTTATATTTTACAATTTTAAGAAACCATTTGATGTTACAGAATTTGTTGCTTCTTGCAGCCAGTATTGGCTTTTATGCATGGGGAGAACCCAAATTTGTAATAGTTATGCTGGTTTCAATTATATTCAATTATCTGTTTGCAAGGCTGATAGAGAATTCAGGGAGACAAGGTGGAAAAAGAATATGGTTAGTAGCATCTGTAATTATTAATATTGGAATTTTATTTGTCTTTAAGTATCTAAATTTTACGATAAGCAATATCGATCATATATTTGGGAATATTTTGCCGCAGACCAGTATTGAGTTGCCTATAGGAATTTCCTTTTTTACTTTCCAGGCTATGTCATATGTGATTGATGTATATAGAGGGGAAGTGAAAGCGCAGAGGAACATCTTTTATATTGCATTGTATATTTCATTTTTTCCGCAGCTGGTGGCAGGGCCGATTGTTCGTTATAAAGATATTAACGAACAATTGCTTAAGCGAACGCATACAATTGATAACATGGCAATAGGGGTACGGAAATTTATTGCGGGGCTTGGGAAAAAGGTTCTTGTTTCTAACAATCTTGCAATTGTGGCAGATGCAGCGTTTGACAGTGTAAGCAGAGGAGATGAGATTTCGGTCGCATTTGCATGGTTGGGAGCAGTTGCATATATGCTGCAGATATACTTTGATTTTGACGGGTATTCTCAGATGGCTATCGGACTCGGAAAGATGTTTGGGTTTGATTTTATGGAGAATTTCAATTATCCATATATAGCAAAGAGTATTACGGATTTTTGGAGACGATGGCATATTTCCTTAAGTACATGGTTCAGAGATTATCTCTATATACCGTTGGGCGGGAATCGTGTCAAAACCGTAAGAAGACATATCTTTAATTTGTTTGTAGTTTGGCTGGCAACCGGGATATGGCATGGGGCAAATTGGACATTTGTATTATGGGGGTTGCTTTATTTTGGTTTGTTAGTGTTTGAAAAATATAGTGGCCTATATAGAAAAATGCAAAAATTTCCGGGGTGGTTTCACCACGTGTATACATTGTTTTTTGTAAATGTTGCATGGGTGTTTTTCCGTTCGGATTCCGTTATTAAGGGAATAGACTATTTGCGTGACATGTTTGCCGGGAAGAACTTAATAGATGGACAGGCGGTGCGTTATTTTTGTGAATATAAGTTCTTTTTTGTATTTGGTGTGCTTTAATCGGCGGCAGTATTCCAAAAACTGTCGTTTAAATTAGAGAATAAGCAAATGCAAAGGATTCTGGGAAACACTGCTCCAGTAGTATATATGTTGATTTTTATGATATCGGCAGTCTATCTGGTGACGGGAGGATATAACCCGTTCATTTACTTTAATTTTTAGAAGAGGTTATTTTATGCGGAATTTTGGAGAAATATGGCGGAAAAATGCTCTTTGGATAATGTTCTTACTTACGATATTTGCAATAGGCGGTGCAAATCTTCCGAATTTATATAATACGGCAAAAGCACAGTATATATCCCGATCTTTGGATACAAGTATTGCGGAAGGAACGTATGAAGATAATTTTTGGCGGCATGAAGATTTTATTGATCTGCAAGGGACGATTGCGAAAATGGCAGTACAAATGATCGATAATGGCGTCATAAAAGGTCTTGATGGAAATCTTTATCTTATGGATGATGTGGAATATGTTTTTAATGAAAAGTCAGAACAAAAGAATTGTGATGATACGGCAGCAATTATGCGGGCGGCACAGGAAGCTGGAGCAGATGTATTATATGTACAAAGGGTATATAAGACAGGGGAATTGCCATATGGATTGGAGTTTCAACAGAACAGACAGTATGATTTTTGGGGAAAGGCGATGGAAACAGAAGGATTCCCAGTGCTGGATATTAGGAAAGAATTAGATGATAATCTGGAATTTTATAAAACAGATCATCATTGGACAGTTGGATCGGCTTTTCTTGCGGCACAGAGTGTTGTGAAAAGCTTAAATACGAATTATGACCTGGAATTAGACGAAGAGATCCTTCAGCAAGATAAGTTTCGTGAATTGGTTTGGGAAAACTCCTTCCTTGGTTCTATGGGGATACGAACGGGGAAATATTATGTTGGAAAAGATGATTTCACAATGTTGGAACCAACTTTTGAAACCGATCTGACGTATAAACATTTTATTAATGCAGAACTGGAGAAAGAAAAAGAAGGAGATTTTGTGGAAGCATTTGTGGATCTGACCATTTTAGATGATCCGGATTATAATAATAAATATAATGCTTGTTTAAATGGTGGGTATGTTGAGAATATCATAGTTAATCATCAAAAACCAGATGGTTTGAAAACTTTGATTGTTTCAGATTCCTTTGCCAGACCAATGGTACAATATTTGAGCCTGTGTTTTGGAGAGACTCGTTATCTGGATCCTCAGGAAGGCAGGTATAATGACAGTTATATCCAGTATATCCGTGACTTTCAGCCGGATGTAGTTGTGATTATGTACTCGGGGGATTATGTAGAAGTATAGAATTACATTTTTATTAAAGAGATAGCGACAATGAGGTTTGACACATAAAACACAAAAAATGGAGATCACTATAGAAACTATGTGTTAGTTATCTTAGCGTATCCTGCGCCTGAGAAGGTTAAAACATCTGAAAATTTCTTCTTTAGTATGTATGAATGTGCCGTGTGCTTTATTTATTGGTGTTTCGGAAAGTGATTTTAGATTTAGTAAATCGTAATTGACTAAAATAGGATATACACATTGGGTAAATTGGAATTCGCTGTTATTTACGGCTGCAGTCGTGTGCGATATTCTCAATCAGTGATTTTCACCAATATTTATTAAGAAGTAATTAAACCCTTGAAAATTAAGGAGAATAAGATATACTTAATAAGAGTGACATTATATCGGGAGAATAGGATTTTTTATGAAACGAATCGCGATCATTACCATGGGGGTAAAATTAAATAACGAAAACGGCTACACACGGTTCCGTTTTCTGTCAGAGTATCTTGCTGCCAACGGTTATCAGGTTGACCTTATCACAACTTCCTTCCAGCACTGGGCCAAGGCGCAGAGGGATCTTCAGCGCGTGAAGGAGGACAAGTATGCCTTCTCTCTTCGCTTTATCGAGGAACCAGGTTATAAGAAGAATATTGATCTTCGCAGGATCTGGAGCCACCATATCGCGGCGAAAAACCTGAAGAAGATGCTGCAGCAGGATGGGGATTATGATCTGATCTACTGTGAGATCCCGCCCAACGACGTGGCCCTTGTGGCGGCGGAGTTTGCAAGGGAGAAGGGGATTCCTTTTGTGGTGGATGTGAACGATCTCTGGCCGGAGGCCATGCGGATGGTGCTGGATGTTCCGGTGCTCAGCGATATCCTGTTCTATCCTTTCCTGCGGGATGCCAGGAAGGTCTACGACCTCTGTTCCGGCGTGGTGGGTACTTCCGACGAGTATGCGGCCCGTCCCTTCAAGCATCGGAGGGAGGATATCCCTAAGATCACGGTATACGTGGGAAACGAGCTCTCCGTATTCGATCAGGGGGCGGAGGATCACATGGATGAAGTCCAGAAGCCGGAGGGCGAGTTCTGGGTGACTTATGCAGGCACCATCGGAACCAGCTATGATATCCGTACCATGGTGCTGGCGGCGGATGTGCTGAAGGAAAGAGGATACGACAATATCCATATGAAGATCCTGGGAGGCGGTCCTCTCAAGGAGGAGCTGGAAGAACTGGCGTCCACTCTGAAGGGGAGCGTGGATTTCGTAGGTTATGCTCCTTATGAGAAGATGGCGGCTTATCTGAAGAAGTCGGACATCCTGGTGAATTCTTTTGTGAAGAAGGCGCCCCAGAGTATCGTGACCAAGATCGGGGATTACCTGGCGGCGGGCAAGCCCATGATCAACACCTGCAGCAGCCCGGAATTCCGGGGGAAGGTGGAGACAGACGGCTTTGGGATAAATATTGAGGCAGAGGATAAAATAATACTTGCGGACGCCATCCTGGAGCTCTACAAGGACGAAGGGAAGCGGGCCAGGATGGGCGAGCGGGCAAGGCAGATCGCCCAGGAGCAGTTTGACCGGCCTTATGCCTACCGGAAGATCCTGGAGCTGATGGAGCGGCTGATGGGAGAGAACGCATGATGGATTACAGTCAGGAAGAATTAAAGAAGATTCAGAAGAAAAGTCTGGAGATGGCTCTGTATTTTAAGCAGTTCTGTGAGGAGAACCATCTCCTTTTCTATTTCTGCGGAGGGTGCTGTATCGGGACGGTGCGCCACGGAGGCTTCATCCCCTGGGACGACGATGTGGATGTTTTTATGCCCAGGCGGGATTATGAGATCCTGAAGCGGATCTGGAAGAAGCGGGCGGATACAACCCGCTATGCCATGGAGAATTCGGACGCTTACCACATCGATCACAACCTTTTCCTGAATATCCGGGATAATACCACCACCTTCATCCGGCCCTATCAGACGGATCTGGACATCAGCCACGGGCTGATCCTGGATGTGCTGCCCCTGGACGGCTGTCCCTCCGGGAAGTTCCGCAGGAAGCTGCAGCTTCTGTGGGCCATGGTCTATTCTGTGTACCGCTCCCAGCTGGTGCCGGAGAATCACGGGCCTTTGATGAAGCTTGCGGGGCAACTGGCTCTGGCGGTGGTTCCGTCTCAGAAGATGCGCTACCGGATCTGGCGTCTGGCAGAGCGGCAGATGACCAAATACCGGATGGAGGACTGTGAATATGTGACAGAACTGTGCGCAGGCCCCCATTATATGAAGAACCGGTACCCGAGAGAGGCTTTTGACAAGGCTGTGTGGCGGAAATTTGAGGGATATGACATGCCGATCCCCCAGGGATACGACGCCTACTTAAGGACTGCATTCGGCGATTATATGAAGCTGCCGCCCAAGGAGAAGCAGGTGGCGCACCACGATGTAGTGGTCTGTGATTTGGACAATAGTTACAAAAAATATAAAGGGACCTGTTATTGTGTCCGTTAGTACTTGATGAAACTTTCCGTTTGGTGTAAAATATATCGGAATTTGGTAAAAATAAACCGACCCAGGATAAGAGGTGTGATATGGCGAAAAGAAGACACAGGAGAGGAAGGCGCAAGAAGAACTGGTTCTTAAGGCTGAGCGGCCCCAAGAAGGCGGCGGTCTGCCTGGGGGCTCTGGTGCTGGCTCTTCTGGCATCCGGCGTGGTATATGCGGCAACTAAGCTGAATAAGATCGATACTCAGGAGATCCCCAAGGAGGATATTGTGATCAACCAGGAGGCGGAAGCCGCCGGGGAAGGATATACCAACGTGGCTCTGTTTGGCGGGGATTCACGGACAGGTCAGCTGGAGAAGGGCGTCCGCACGGACACCATCATTGTGGCCAGCCTGAACAATAAGACCAAGGAGATCAAGATGGTTTCCGTATACCGGGATACCCTTCTGGATATTGGCGACGGAACCCTGCAGAAGTGTAACGCGGCCTACAGCTTTGGCGGTCCGGAGCAGGCCATCAACATGCTGAACCGGAACCTGGATCTGGACATCCAGAATTATGTTACCGTGGACTTTGGCATTGTGGCGGAAGTGATCGACCAGCTGGGCGGCGTGGAGATTGATGTGAAGGAAGAAGAAGTCCAGTATATCAATGAGTTCATCGATGAGACCGGCGCGGTGGCAGGCAAGGAAGTCAACTACGTGCAGAATGGCGGTCCGCAGCTTCTGGACGGAGTACAGGCCACTACCTATGCCAGGATCCGGTCCACTGCGGGAGGAGATTTTACCCGTACGGAACGGCAGCGTCTGGTGATCGAGAAGATGGTGGAGAAGATCAAGCAAAGTGATCTGGGAACGATCAATAACATCATCGATGAAGTGTTCCCCAGCATTTCCACTAACTTTACGGTGGCGGAGATCCTTTCCTATGCCAAGGATTTTGCGAAATATACGCTGGGGGAGAATTCCGGATTCCCCTTTGAGAAGACTACAGATACCATCTCCGGACTGGGTAGTATTGTGATCCCGGTATCTTTGGAGTCCAATGTACAAGAGCTTCATAAGTTCCTGTACGGGACGGCAGATTATCAGGTATCTTCAGAGGTCAGCGGCATCAGCGGGGCCATCGTCTCCAGGGTGGGACAAAGAGAGGCCACCGATGAGGATACCCTGCGCAGCCAGACCTACACCGTGGCGCCGGAAGATGAGGCCCAGGAGACCGGGGATTATACCGGCGGCGGTGGCGGCGGCAATGGCGGCCATCATACCGGCGGCGGGACCGGAGGAGACGGTGGAGAAACCGGCGGCGACAGCGGCGGGACCACAGAGCCTACAACCCCGCCGGAAGGAGAACCGGCTGCATAAAGAGAAGCGCATACCATCAGGGTCAGGATCATCCTGGCCCTGATTTCTTTCGGAGAGTGGTTTACAAATTGTTACGGATTTGTTACAATAGGACCGTTAGTGCAAAAAAAATCTCATTTTGTACAAATGAGAAGAGGCCTAAGATAATAAACTGGAGGTAGGACTCATGTGTGGAATTGTAGGATATATCGGAACCAACCAGGCTGCGCCCATCCTGTTGGACGGCCTGTCGAAACTGGAGTACCGGGGGTATGACTCTGCCGGGATCGCGGTGTACGACGGGGAGGAGATCAATGTGGTCAAATCCAAGGGAAGACTTAAGGTGTTAAATGAGCTGACCCATGGAGGGGAGACGCTTCCCGGAACGCTTGGCATCGGCCATACCCGCTGGGCGACTCACGGGGCTCCCTCAGATATCAACGCCCATCCGCATCTTAACGGGGATGCCAGCATCGTGGTGGTCCATAACGGGATCATCGAGAACTATATCAAGCTGAAGAAGAAACTGGAGAAAAAGGGGTATCAGTTCGTGTCTGATACGGATACGGAAGTGATCGCCCATCTTCTGGATTACTATTACCAGGGCAATCCGCTGCAGGCGGTGACCAAGATCATGCACCGGATGGAGGGATCTTACGCCCTTGGCATCATTTTCAAGGATCATCCGGACGAGCTGTACGCGGTCCGCAAGGACAGCCCGCTGATCGTCGGCCATACGAAGGACGGGAACATTATCGCTTCTGACGTGCCGGCGGTGCTTAAGTACACCCGGGATGTGTTCTTTATTGAAAATGAAGAGATCGTGCGCATGACCCGGGATCAGATGGAGTTCTTCAACGTGGACGAAGAGCCCATTGAGAAGGAGTCTGTGCGTATCGAGTGGGACGTGAACGCGGCGGAGAAGGGCGGATACGAGCATTTTATGCTGAAAGAGATGTATGAGCAGCCCAAAGCCATCACAGACACGTTTTCCCCCCGGATCAAGGACGGCAAGATCGTGATCGAGGAGCTGAACATGTCGGATGAGGAGATCATGGACATCCAGAAGATCACCATTGTGGCCTGCGGTTCCGCCTATCACACCGGTGTCACCAGCAAGTATGTGTTTGAGGGGCTGGCCCGGATCCCGGTGGAAGTGGACCTGGCGTCGGAATTCCGTTACCCGGATCCCATCCTGGATGAGGGGAGCCTGGTGATCGTGATCAGCCAGTCCGGAGAGACGGCGGATACCCTGGCGGCTCTCAGAGAGTCCAGGGCAAGAGGCGCCCGTGTGCTGGGGATCGTCAATGTGGTGGGAAGCTCCATTGCCCGGGAGGCGGATAATGTTATGTATACCTGGGCGGGACCGGAGATCGCCGTGGCCACCACCAAGGCTTATTCCGCCCAGCTGATCGCCCTTTATCTGCTGGCCATGAAGTTTGCCCATGTCAGGGGCAAGCTGGACGACGCAGGCCTTGCGGATATGCTGGAGGACATGAAGAGCCTGCCGGCTCAGGTGGAGATGCTTCTGAACAACAAGGAACGGATCCAGCGGTTCGCCAACCGGTATCTGGCGGCCAAGGATATCTTCTTCATCGGGCGGGGGATCGATTATGCCATCTCCATGGAAGGCTCCCTGAAGCTTAAGGAGATCTCCTACATCCATTCCGAGGCATATGCGGCAGGGGAACTGAAGCACGGCACCATCTCCCTGGTGGAGGAGGGGACGCTGGTGGCTTCTGTCCTGACCCAGAAGGAACTTTACAAGAAGATGATCAGCAATATGGTGGAGGTCCGCACCAGAGGCGCTTTCGTTATGGCGGTGACCATGGAGGGCAACGTGGAAGTGGAGAAGACTGCGGACTACGTAGTCTATATCCCGGAGACCAACAAGTATTTCACCAATTCCCTGGCCATCATCCCGCTGCAGCTGTTTGGCTACTATGTGGCGGTGGGCAAGGGCTGCGATGTGGATAAGCCGAGGAATCTGGCCAAATCTGTCACTGTGGAATAAAAAGAACAGCAGGGCATGGGCAAGGGGTCCATGCCTTGCTGTTTTGCGGTGGGTTGTGATATAATAACAAAAATGAGGTAAAATTCTTGTGAAATCATAGGAGGACAGCATGATATTTGGCGGTATTTTGGCGGGAGGAACGGGAACCCGTATGAATATGACAGATATGCCCAAGCAGTTCCTGGAACTGGGGAATAAACCTATGGTGATCCACACACTGGAGAAATTTCTTCTCTGTCCCCGGATCGACCAGGTCTATATCGGCGTTCATCCAAGCTGGGTGCTCCATATGGAGGATCTGGTGGAGAAGCACATTGAGGTGGGGAAGGACCGGGTGCATGTAGTAGAGGGCGGCCGGGACCGGAACGAGACGATCATGAATATCGTGGCGGCTATCGAAAAGGATTACGGAGAGAGTGAGGATCACTACATCATCACCCACGATTCGGTGCGGCCTTTCGTGACTTCCCGGATCCTGGAAGACAATATAGAAGCGGTTATAAGGGATAAGGCCTGTGATACGGTGATCCCTGCCACAGATACCATTGTGGTGTCGGAAGACGGGAAGAGCATCGGGGAGATCCCGGTGCGGTCCCGGATGTACCAGGGACAGACGCCCCAGAGCTTCCAGATCCGGCTTCTGAAAGAACTGTATGCCTCCCTTGATGAGGAGGAGAAGGCGATCCTGACAGACGCCTGCAAGATGGCGGTGGTCCGGGATCACAAGGTGAGCCTGGTGCAGGGAGAACCGTCCAATCTGAAGATTACGACGGTCAGCGATTATAAGATCGCCCAGGCGATGGTTGGAGGAAAAGTCATTGATTAACTATGTCTATCAATTGGTGGCGCCGCGGACATTTTCTGTGAAATATGAGGAATTCCCCTTTGCGGAGGATGTGATCGTAAAGCCCCGGTATATGTCGGTCTGCCATGCGGACCAGCGTTATTATACCGGTCAGCGCCAGAGAGAGGTGATGGAGCGAAAGCTCCCCATGGCTCTGATCCATGAGTGCTGCGGGGAAGTCCTGGCGGACCGGACCGGGACGTTTGTGCCCGGGCAGCAGGTGGTGCTGATCCCCAACGTGCCGGGGAAGAAGGAGCCGGAGATCATGGAGAATTATGCCCGGGGCGCGCAGTTCCTCTCCAGTGGGAGGGACGGTTTCATGCGGGAATATGTAGGTCTTCCTGCAGACCGGGTGGTGTCCTGTGAAGGTATTGACGGACGGCTGGCGTCCATCACGGAATTCGTCAGCGTGGCGGCCCACAGCCTGCGCAGATTTCGGGGGCTTTCCCACAACAGGAGAGAGCGGATCGGTGTATGGGGGGATGGAAGCCTGGCTTTTGTGACGGCGAATCTTCTCAAGAAAGAACTGCCGGCGAGCAAGGTGGCGGTGATCGGGAAGAATCCTTCCAAGCTTTCCTACTTCTCTTTCGCGGATGAGACTTACCTGCGGGAGGAGCTTCCAACAGATTTCGCGGTGGATCATGCCTTTGAGTGCTGCGGCGGGGATGGCAGCTACTATGCCATCGACGATATCATCCGCTGCATCGGCCCCCAGGGAACGGTGATGCTGATGGGAGTCAGCGAGAACAAGGTTGCCATCAATACCCGGGATATCCTGGAGAAGGGGCTGACGGCGGTGGGAAGCAGCCGGTCCGGGCGGAAGGATTTTGAGAAGGCAGTGCAGTATATGCAGGATGCCAGGTTCCAGCGGCGGCTGGAACTGATCCTCTGTGAGGAAGAAAAGGTATCTTCCATCCGGGATATCCACCGGGTGTTCTGCGCGGATCTGAACACACCGTTTAAGACGGTGTTTGAATGGGGATTATAAGGAGCGGAGTATGTCATTGATCAGTGTGATTGTGCCGGTTTATAATGTGGAGAACTATCTGGAGCGGTGTCTGGATTCCATTCTGGGGCAGACCTTCCGGGATCTGGAGGTGATCCTGGTGGATGACGGTTCAGAAGACCGAAGCGGAGAGATCTGCAGAAGTTATGCCCGCAAAGACGCAAGGATCCGGTATGTCCGCCAGGAGAACGGCGGGCTTGGCAGGGCCAGGAACCGGGGGATCCAGATGGCAGAGGGGGAATTTATCCTCTTTGTAGACAGCGATGATTATATTGACCGGCGGATGGCGGAGATCCTTCTGGACAATCTTACCAGCAGCGGCGCGGATGTAGCGTCCTGCGGCGTGTATAACGTGTTTGTCCAGAAAACGACGCCTCAGTATGATAAGATTGAGAAGTTCCTCTCTCCCAGAGAGGAGGCTTTTGGTCTTCTTCTTCTGGGGGACAAGATCCCGGGAAGCGCCTGCAACAAGCTCTACCGGTCCTGGATCTTCCGGGAAGTGCAGTTCCCGGAGGGGGTATTCTATGAGGATGTGGGATTTCATACCCGGCTTATGCAGGTGATCCGGAATATTTATGTGGATACCACGCCGCTCTATTATTATGTACATCGGGAGGACAGCATCACCACCCGGAAGTTTGACTCCCGGGCGATGATGTTTATTACTGCCTACGAGGAGACGCTCAAGGTGGTGCGGGAGAAGGATCCCGCCATCCTTCCCCAGGCGGAGTTCAAGCTTACGTGGGCGTATTTTTCCATTCTGGACCGGATGCTCCAGGAGGAGGAGTATCGGAAGATCCCGGAGTACCCCAGGGTCCTTCGGTTTCTGAAGCGGAATACCGTGCGGATCATCCGCAGTCCTTATTTCCACAGGGCAAGGAAAGCTGGAGCGGCGGCGCTTCTGGTGAATGTGAGGTTGTACCGGCAGATGATCCGGATGAATGAACGAAAGAACAAAGGGATATATGCATAAGGTGAGAGCATGAAACGAGTTTGTCTGGTAGATTATGATATGGCGGTGACCGGCGGGGTGGAGCAGGTAACAGCTTCTCTTGCCAATACGTTTTGCGGGGATTACCAGGTGTTTCTCTGCGAGATCAACCATAGCGGCCCCTGCGCCTATGACCTGGATGAGCGGGTGCATTTCCAGGAAGGGATGAAGGGGAAAACGCGGCTGCGGGAGATGATCCAGGGCTTTTTTGGGCCGTTTATCCGCTTTGTGAAGGAGCATAAGATCGATGTGGTGCTGATGATGGGGAATTATCCGGCGCTGATCGTTTCATTTACCCGTTTTTTTACAAAGGCAAGGTATATCTATTGTGATCACGGGGCATTGATGAACCAGTGGGACCAGAAGGATATCACGGGGATCCGCCGCTGGGTTTCCTGGTGCGCCCATAAGACGGTGGTACTTACTGAGAAGACGCGGCAGGACTATCTGGAGAAGTTCCATATCCGGCCCGGGAAGATCCGGTGTATCTACAACTGGGTAGAGGATGAGGTGGCGGAAAGCAGGCGGCCTTATCAGAGGGAGAGCCGGAAGATCCTTTCCGTGGGCCGTTTTGGGAAGGAAAAGGGTTATGACCTGCTGGTGAAGGTGGCCGGGCAGGTGCTGCCGGAGTATCCCCAGTGGAGCTGGGACATCTATGGCGCCGGAGAGACTTTTGAGGAGACGAAGGAGGCGATCCGGCAGGCAGGGCTGGAAGGACAGATCTGCCTGAAGGGAAATGTGAAGGAGGCGTACCGGTTCTACGGGGAGTATGCTTTCCTGGTGCTGCCTTCCTACCGGGAAGGCCTGCCCATTGTCCTTCTGGAAGCCGGCGCGCTTGGGATCCCCATGGTCAGCTTTGATATCGAGACCGGCCCGGGAGAGATCATCCTGGAGGGGGAGAATGGATTCCTGATCCCTCCCTATGACGTGGAAGGTATGGCAGAGAAGATCAGGGAACTGATCCGGGATCCGGACCTTCGGGAGAGGCTGGCCTCTTATGAGGGGACCCGGGAGAAATTTAGCAAAGAGAAGATTCTCAGAGAATGGATAAAGGTGTTGGAAGAGTAGTATGAGAAGCAGACAGGCAGCAAAAAATATGATCGCCAGTCTTTTCCTGCAGGGCGTGGTCTTTTTGTCAGGGATTATTCTTCCCCGTTTTTTCCTGCAGGAATATGGATCGAATATCAACGGGATGGTTACGTCTGTCAATCAGTTCCTGGTGTATCTGGGGCTGGCGGAGGCCGGTATCGGGACTGCTTCCCTGGTGGCGCTTTACACGCCTCTTGCCAGGGGAGATCAGGAGGAAGTCAATGGAGTGCTTTCTGCTTCCCGGAGGTTCTACAACCGTTCCGGTTATTTCTTTGGCGCGCTGACAGCGGGCCTGGCGCTTATCTATCCTTATCTCATCACGCAGCAGCTGAGCGCGTCCCTGGTGCGGACCATGATCCTGATCCTGGCCAGCAGTACGCTGGTGGATTATTTCTGCCTGGGCAAGTATAAGGTGCTCCTGACGGCGGATCAGCGGGGATATGTGGTTTCTTACGTCCAGGCGGCAGGGACGCTCCTGAACATGCTGGTGACCATCCTCCTCATCGGTCAGCACGCCAATGTGCTGCTGGTGAAGGCGGCGGCAACGCTGGTGTATATCCTGCGGTTTTTCCTTGTGCGGGCCTATGTGAGGAAGCATTATCGGGAAGTGGATTACCATGTGCCGGCAAGGATGGATCAGCTGAAGCAGAAGAATGCGGCGCTGCTCCACCAGGTGGTGGGCGTGATCGTCAATAACACGGACGTGGCGCTCCTTACGGTCTGCCTGGGCAGCCGGTCCCTTCTGGAGGTCAGCGTGTACGGGATCTACAACATGGTAGTGTATGCGGTGAATCTTTTCCTTAACTCTTTCTCCAACGGACTGACAGCCGGATTCGGGGAAGTGATCTCCAGGAAGGAGAAGGATGTGTTAAGGCAGAGCTTCTCCAGTTATGAATATGTGTACATGATGGTGGTGTTCGGGATCTTTATCTGCGTGTGGATGCTGATCCTGCCTTTTGTGGCGGTCTATACTCTTCAGGTAACAGACGCCAACTATATAAGGCCCTGGTCGGCAGTGCTCTTTACCCTGATCATCCTGCTGCAGAATATCCGGATCCCGGGGCTGACCATCATCTGCGCGGCAGGACATTTCCGGGAGACCAGGCATCAGGCGGTGCTGGAGGCGGTGATCAATATCGTGGTGTCTCTGGCGCTGGTCTGGCACTACGGGATGAACGGCGTGCTTCTGGGGACGGTCTGTTCCTACGGATATCGGTCTGTGGAGATCATGATCTATAACGCCCGGCGTCTGGTGGAGGGATCCGGCAGGACGACGCTGCACCGGATCCTGCGGAATACGGCGGTATCCGCGGTACTGATCATTGCTGGCATGCAGGTGGTGCCCCAGGAGATGACAAGCTTTGTCACCTGGACCTGCTGGGGCGCGGCGGTGTTCGCGGCGGCAGCGGCAAGTCTGGGGATCGTAAATTATCTGTGTGAGCCCGGAGAATTCCGGAAGCTTTTGGAGCGGTTTCAAACTATCATTCGGAAAGGAAAGAAGAATCATGTATGATTATCTGATCGTGGGATCGGGCCTGTTTGGCTCGGTGTTCGCCTGTGAGGCAAAAAAGGCGGGAAAAACCTGCCTGGTGGTGGAGAAGCGGGATCATATCGGAGGCAATATCTATACCAGGGAGATCGAGGGGATCCAGGTGCACCAGTACGGGGCCCATATCTTTCATACCAGCAACAGGCGGGTGTGGGATTATGTGCAGCAGTTCGCTGAATTTAACCGGTATACCAACAGTCCCATCGCCTACTATAAAGGCGAGATCTACAATATGCCCTTCAATATGAATACCTTTAACAAGATGTGGGGCGTGGTGACTCCCCGGGAGGCCAGTGAGAAGATTCAGGAGCAGATCCGGCTCTACGGCGTGGAAAAGCCAAAGAATCTGGAGGAGCAGGCCATCCGTCTGGTGGGGAAAGACATTTACGAAAAGCTGGTCAAAGGCTACACGGAGAAGCAGTGGGGCCGGCGGGCGACGGAGCTGCCGCCGGAGATCATCAAGAGACTGCCGGTGCGGCTGACTTATGACAACAATTATTTTAACGACCTGTACCAGGGGATCCCCATCGGGGGATATACCCGGATCATTGAGAGGATGCTGGAGGGGATCGAGGTAAGGACCGGGACGGATTATCTGGAGCATAAGGAGGAACTGGACCGGCTGTGCCGGAAAGTGGTATATACAGGTCCCATTGACGCGTATTTTGATTATTGTTTCGGAGAACTGGAGTACCGGTCTGTGCGCTTTGAGACGGAATTGCTGGATATGGAGAATTATCAGGGAAATGCCGTGGTGAATTATACGGAGTATGAGGTTCCTTACACCCGGATCATTGAACATAAGCATTTTGAATTCGGGACCCAGGAGAAGACGGTGATCTCCCGGGAGTACTCTGCGGCCTGGAAGAAGGGGGACGAGCCCTATTATCCGGTGAACGATGCAAAGAACAATGCGCTCTATCAGAAGTATGAGGCCCGGGCACAGGAGGAGGAAAAGGTGATCTTCGGCGGCCGGCTTGGGAAGTACAAGTACTATGACATGCACCACGTAGTGGCGGAAGCGTTGGATTGTGTCGAAAAAGAGCTAAGATAAGTTGCTTTTTTGCGGCGAGTATAGTAAAATGTCATAGATATTCTTATAAACCATAGAGAAGAGAGGCTGATCATGGCGAAAAGAAAGCGGCAGCTGAAAGCAGTACAGGCAGCGAAGCTCAGGAAGAAAAGAAGGAGCCGGAGACGGAAGCGGTGGAGGAGAGCGCCCAAATTCGCTTGGAAGGCTTTGACGACCAGATCGAGAATGTGCCCAATATTGATGAGAATGTGG
>ENA-OPBO01000284-OPBO01000284.1-human-gut-metagenome-genome-assembly--contig:-NODE-284-length-44804-cov-15.226329_pt1 | contig 44804 bp, 31 predicted proteins | sample MGYA00241071_ERZ501458 | MGnify/ENA primary metagenome ERZ501458 (study PRJEB25962, sample SAMEA2042509) | human gut metagenome | biome: human gut; feature: human-associated habitat; material: faeces... | reverse complement strand
ACGTCATTCGCGTGTGCCAAGATGGAGCGCATGCGAATCGCTGACGTTGAGGAAGATATTGACCACGAGCTGGTCAGCAAAGAACAGATCGATGCCAAGATCCACGAGATGGCCGCTCTCGCGAGCGAGGATTACCGCGATAAGAATCCGCTGCTCGTTGCGGTGCTGAAAGGGGCCGTGAATACGCTGGTCGCGTTCACCCAGGCCATGAGCATTCCTGTACAGATCGACTTCATGAGCCTTTCGAGCTATGGCTCGGGCACAGTGTCGAGCGGTGAGGTCACAGTCAGGCAGGATTTGTCCGCCGATGTTCGCGGACGGCACATTTTGATTGTGGAGGATATTGTTGATTCAGGACGCACGCTCGCGTGGCTGGTCGCAGAACTGAAACGTCGTGGTGCCGCTTCCGTGGAGGTCTTCGCTTTGCTGAGCAAGCCTTCCCGCCGAGAAGTGGACGTTGATGTGAAGTACGCCGGCTATGAGATTCCGGACGAGTTCGTCGTCGGCTTCGGCCTCGACTTTGACGAACGCTACCGCAACCTCGATTCGATCGCGGTCCTCAAGCCGTCCGTCTACCAAGGAGTGCAAGCATGAGCTTCCCGCAAGGGCCGGGTAACGGCAATAATCCGAACCCGAACAACAACCGTAACAACGGCAACCCGTTCACCAACCCGTTCAACCGTGGCAATAACGGGAACAATGGCAAAGGCAACAACAACGAGAACCGGCCGATATGGCAGTCCCCCTGGCTGTGGGGTGCCGTACTCGTGGTCATGGTCGTGCTGATGTTCCAGATGTTCGCCGGCGGTGGCACGAAGACCATTGACACCAAAGATGGTTTCGCGCTGATCAATCAGGGCAAGGCCACCTACGCCGAGATCACGGACAACAAGCAGGTCGTCCGCCTTAAGCTGAAGAACGACTACACCAAGAAAAACGCCGACACCGGCAAGGTGACCAACTACGGCAAGAACGTGCAGTTCTACTACACGTATGCGCAGTCCGCGGCCGTGGTCAAGGCCGTGCAGAAGGCCGATCCGGCCAAGGGCTGGACCGCGTCCATGCAGCAGACCAGCATTTGGACCTACCTGCTCACCTCGCTGTTGCCGTTCCTGATCATCTTCGGCCTGTTCTGGTTCCTGATGAGCCGCATGGGCGGTGCCGCCGGCGGCATGTTCGGCATGGGCGGCAAGAAGAACAGCGGCAAACTGCTCGACGGCCAGACCCCGACCACCAAGTTCTCCGACGTGGCCGGCGAAGACGCTGCCGTGCAGGAGGTCGAGGAAATCAAGGACTTCCTCAAGGACCCGTCCCGTTACAAGGCTTTGGGCGCCCGTATTCCGCGCGGCGTGCTGCTGTACGGCCCTCCAGGCACCGGCAAGACGCTGCTGGCCAAGGAGGTTTCGCGGTGGCTCTTCGACGAGCGGCGCGGGCTGATCCGCATCGACATGAGCGAATATGCCGAGAAACACAACGTCGCCCGCCTGTTCGGAGCCCCGCCGGGGTATGTCGGCTACGGCGAGGGGGGCCAGTTGACCGAAGCCGTCCGCCGGCGGCCCCATGCCGTGGTCCTCTTCGACGAGATCGAGAAGGCCCACCCCGAGGTCTTCAACACGCTGCTGCAGCTGCTCGACGAGGGGCACCTCACCGACGGTGCGGGACGCCGCGTCGACTTCCGCAACACGATCCTGATCATGACCTCGAACGTCGGCTCGCAGGCCGCCGCACGGCGTCCCGTGCAGGTGGGTTACGCCACCGCCTCGAAACAGGAGAGCGCCGCCCGCACCCCCGAAACGGAGTACCGCCGGGCGCTGGAGCAGACCTTCCCGCCAGAGTTTCTGAACCGTATCGACGACATCGTGCTCTTCCGTCCGCTGGAGATCCGCGACGTCGAACGCATCGTCGATCTCGAGCTGCAGGGGCTTCTGGGACGCACCCGCCGGCTGGGTTACCGGCTGCGCATCACCCGCGGTGCCCGGCGCCGGCTGGCAGCCATGGGCTACGAAGCCCGCTACGGCGCCCGGGCCCTGAAGCGTACGCTGACCGATCAGGTCGAGGAGCCCCTCTCGTCGATGATCATCGACGGCCGGCTCCGCGAAGGCGACACCGTGGTCGTCGAGTCGGACCGCAGCGGCGGTGTCCGCCTGCGCGTGGCGTAAGGCCGCCCGTGCGGAACCGCACGCCGGGATCCGGCCGCAGGGGCCCCGCAACGGAGGAGCCTCGCAACAAGAGAGCCTCGCAACAAGAGAGCCTCGCAACAAGAGAGCCTCGCAACAAGAGAGCCCCGTAACGGAGGAGCCCTGCAACTCGTAAAAAGATGCGCCGTCGTCTGCACGGCGCATTTTTTTCGGCAAGATTTTTCGTACCTTTGCCCCCCAATGCACACATGAACATGTACCGTTTCTCAACCTATAAGGAGCAATACCGGCAGAATCTGCGGCTGGCGCTGCCCGTCGTGCTGACCCAGCTGGGGCAGATCTTCACGCAGTTCGCCGACAACCTCATGGTCGGCCGTTACGGCGGCGACGACCCCACGCCGCTGGCTGCCGTATCGTTCGGCGGCTCGGTCTTCTTCATCCTCTTCATCGCCGCCATCGGCATCGCCCTGGGCATGACCCCGCTCGTGGGCGAACGCTACGTGCAGGGCGACCGCCGAGAATCGTCGCGCCTGCTCCAGAACGGCATCCTCTTCTACGGCCTCCTCGGCGTGGTGATGTCCGTCGTGCAGTATGCCGCCGTGCCGCTGCTCTACCACCTCGGCCAACCCGTCGACGTGGTCGACATGGCCATCCCCTACTACCGAATGCTCGTCTACAGCATGCCGGCCGTCATGCTCTTCTTCGCCTTCAAGCAGTTCCTCGAAGGGGTCGGAAACACCCGCGCCGAGATGTATGCCACGATCGTCGCCAACGTGGTCAACATCGGCTTCAACTGGATCTTCATCTACGGCCACTGGGGCATGCCCGAGATGGGGGCCGAAGGGGCCGGTCTGGGGACGCTGCTGGCCCGCGTGATCGGCATGGTGATCATGATCGGATACTTCTGTGCGCAACGCCGTTACAGGAGTTACTTCAACGACTTTGCGATGCGCAACTTCTCGCTCGGAAGCATCCGCCGGCTCTTCCGCATGGGCGGCCCGATCTCGCTGCAGATGTTCCTCGAATCGTCGGCCTTCGTCGGCACGAGCATCATGATGGGATGGTTCGGCGCCGGAGCCAAGGCCGCCATCAGCGCCAACCAGATCGCCATGACGCTCGGCAACTGCGCCTTCATGATCGTCATGTCGATCGGCGCCGCCACCACCATCCGCATCTCCCACTGCTACGGCGCCCGCCACATCGGTGAACTCTCGCTGGCCGCCAAGGCCTCGTATCACCTTGTGCTGGCGTGGAACACGCTGGCCGCCCTGGTCTTCATCTCGCTGCGGCACCTCATCCCGACGCTCTGCACCTCCAACCCCGAGGTCATCGCCATCACCTCCCAGCTGCTCGTCTTCGCCGCCCTGTACCAACTCTCCGACGGCCTGCAGAACGTCTCGGTGGGCATCCTGCGCGGCATCCAGGACGTGCGCATCATCATGCCCATCGCCCTGGTCTCCTACTGGATCCTCAACCTGCCGGTGGGCTACCTGCTGGGATTCACCCTCGGAATGGGCCCCTCGGGACTCTTCCTGGGCTTCACGTTCGGCCTCTCGACGGCCGCCCTGCTGATGATCCGCCGCATCCGCCACAGCGTGCACCGACTCCACGCCGCAAAATAAAGGGGCGGATTCAAAAATTTTTCGTATCTTTACGCAAATTATACCCGAAATGGAGATCGAAAAACACCATAACAAGGAGTGCAAACCCGAAGTGGGCCGCGGCTGCACCTTCTGCAACTGCGGCGCCGAACCCGAAGCCGAACTCTGCGACGGCTGCTTCAAACTCCACGAAACCGCCTGGCTCGACGATTATCCCGTCAACATCCCGTCGGATATCGTCGAGGTCCGCTTCAAGAATACCCGGCGATCGTTCTACCAGAATGTCAACCACCTCGACCTCAAACGCGGCGATATCGTCGCCGTCGAGGCCTCGCCCGGACACGACATCGGTATCGTCTCGCTCACGGGAGACCTCGTCGCCCGCCAGATGCGGCGCATCGGATTCAACCCCTACAACGGCGAGTACAAGAAGATCTACCGCAAGGCCAAACCCTACGACATCGAACGCTGGCAGGAGGCCATCGCCCTCGAACACGAAACGATGATCGCCTCGCGGCAGATCGCAGCCGACATGGGCCTCAACATGAAGATCGGCGACGTCGAGTATCAGGGCGACAAGATCAAGGCCATCTTCTACTACATCGCCGACGAACGCGTCGACTTCCGCGAACTGATCAAGGTCTTCGCCGAACGGTTCCACATCCGCATCGAGATGAAACAGATCGGCGCCCGTCAGGAGGCCGGCCGCATCGGCGGTCTGGGTGCCTGCGGCCGCGAGCTGTGCTGCGCCTCGTGGATGTCGACCTTCTCGAGCGTGACGACCGGCGCCGCCCGCGTGCAGGACATCTCGCTCAACCCCCAGAAACTGGCCGGACAGTGCTCGAAACTCAAGTGCTGCATGATGTACGAGTACGACGCCTATGTCGATGCCCGCAAGGAGTTCCCGCGGCTGCGCGAGCCGCTCCAGACCGAGGAGGGCGAATGGTTCCTGGTCAAGAGCGACGTGCTGGCCGGAACGATGACCTTCTCCTCGTCGAAGGAGACGATGGCCAACACCACGACGCTGCCCGTCGCCCGCGTCAAGGAGATCATGGCGATGAACCGTCAGGGCAAGAGACCCGAACTGCTGCAGCCGGTTGACGAAACCGGATCGGAGGTCGACGAACCGACCTATCGTTCGGAGGAGGACAGCATCACCCGCTTCGACCAGACCAAGCGCCGCAAGCGCAACGGCAAGAACAAGAAGAACGGTCAGGCGGCCCGGAATCCGTCGGCAGCGGCTCCGGCTCCGGCTGAGGAGGGGGCACAGCCCGCACGCGAATCCGCCGGCAAGGAGGCTCAGCAGCAGCGCCGCAACCAGCGCGGCCGCAACAACGCCGGCAAAGGCAACAACGGTGGCAACGGAGGAAATGGAGGCAACGGCAAGGCCAATGAGAATCCGGCAGCCGGAGGAGCCGGCAACGCCAGCAACGGAGCCGACAACGGAGCCAATAACACCAATAACAACGGCAACGGCGAGCGTCCGCGTTCGGAGAACCGCCGTCGCAACCGGGGCGGCAACCGCGAGAACCGTCCGGAGGGTGCAGCCTCGCCGGAGGCCCGTGAACAGGAGGGGGCCAACCGTGCGAACGGCAACCGGGAAGAGCCCCCGGGCAACGGAGCCGCAGCAGGCGGGAACGCCTCGACCGAAGGAGGCAGCCGCGAAGGAGGCAACCGCAATCGCAACAACCGCAACCGCCGCCGCAACGGAGCCAACCGCGAAGCCGGAGCGCCGGAATCGGGCAGCGAAAACGGCGGTGAAAAGGGCGAGAAAAACGGCAATGCCGGGCGTGAAGGGGGCCGCGAAGGGGGCCGCGAAGGGAACCGTGAAGGGGGTCGCGGTCGGGCAAACCGGAACGCCAACCCGAGAAACAACGCAAACGGCAACAACGACAACGGAGGCGGCACACCGTCGGGCAATCCCGGTGACGGCGCCCCGCGAAATGAATAACGGACTACGGTGAAGAGAGGTTTCGCACAGATCGTGGCGGGCGGGATGCTGCTCGCCGGAGCGGGTGGCTGCACGTCCACGTGGCAGACCGCGGCCGCGGATGTCACACCCGGCGGCTGGGAGAAGCCGGCCGAGATCCGGATCGAGAATGCCGACAGCGTGACGCTGCGCGATGCCGACCTCTTTCTGCGCTACGACGAGCGCTTCACGGAGGATACCCTCACGGTGCGGATCGCCACCGTGGCTCCCGATTCGCTGCGTTTCGAGGAGTCGTTCCTGCTGGCCATCGCCCGCAGCGACGGTCCGGCAGCGCTGACTCGCGAATGTTCGATCCCCTATCGCAGCCGCATCCGCCTGACCCGGACGGGTGAATATTGCTTCATCGTCACGCCTCTGCGTCCCGTACGCGGAGTGGAGGCTGTCGGGATCCGTCTTTCGAAAAGTCTCTGACCGGGGGCCGAAAGGGCCGCAACAGGGGGGGCCGAAAGAGAGGAGACGCACGAGAGAGCGAGGGAGAGCAAGGGAGAGCACGAGAGAGAGGACACGCACGAGAGAGCGAGGGAGAGCGAGGGAGAGCACGAGAGAGAGGGAGAGCACGAGAGAGAGGACACACACGAGAGAGCACAAAAGAGGTGTTGCCGAAAGAGAAGGGCATTGCCAAATAGGGGGCCCGCGAAGGGGGAATGCCGCAAAAGGGGGTATCGCCCAAGAGGGCCGCAAACCAAAAGCACAAACGGAAAAAGACCGAAAACCGAAAACTGGAAGAGAGACTCGAATTCACCGAGAAACAGAAACAGACTGCAACAAAAAGACATGGGAAAAGACAAACTTCGACGCTTTCGCGAAAATCTCACCTTCGCCTGCTTCGTGCAGCCCGAATTCGAGGAGGTGTTCCGCCACGACCACCCGCTCAAGGGGCATTGGAATTCGGATTTCTTCCACAACGACCACCCGATTGTCCTCGAACTCGGCTGCGGAAAGGGTGAATACACCGTCGCTCTGGCCGAGCGTGACCCCGACCGAAACTACATCGGCATCGACATCAAGGGGGCCCGGATGTGGCGCGGCGCCAAAACGGCCACCGAACGCGGCATGGCCAACGTCGGCTTCCTGCGCACGCGCATCGAATTCATCAACGGACTCTTCGCCGAGAACGAGGTCTCCGAAATATGGATCACCTTTCCCGACCCGCAGCTCAAGACCCGTCGCGCCAAAAAGCGCCTGACGTCACCCCTCTTCCTCGAGTACTACGCCCGGATGCTGCGCCCGGACGGCGCCATCAACCTGAAGACCGACTCGAAACACCTCTACGCCTACACAAACGAGGTGATCCGCCACTTCGGGCTTCCGTGCGAGGTCTCCGAACCCGACATCTACGGTTCGGGATATGCCGACGAGGTGCTCTCGGTGAAGACCGCCTACGAACAGCGGTTCCTCGAGATGGGGCTTCCGATCACCTACACCCGCTTCCGGCTCGACGGCCGCCGCGACTTCCCGTGGTTCGACTGGGAGGAGGACGAGAAACTCGAAAAGGATGCCGAAGAGGAGCGCAAAACCGGACGTTGAGTCCGGTTTTTTTATTCCCGGCGGTCCGGACACCCGGCACCCGAACACTCCAGAATCCCAACCTCACATGGCCTCCCCTCCCCTTTTATAAACCGCCCATTCCCTTTTATAAATAGGAGTCGCGGCCGAATGTCTCTTCTTACTAAATTTTTAGAAGAAAAACAGCTGAAAATTTTGATATCTAAAAAAATAGTAGTAAACTTGTACAGGTTAACCAGCAAAACAATTCGTACGAAGATGAAAAACAAGATTCCAACCCTGACCCGCGGTGAGGAGGAGATCATGCAGATCCTCTGGCAGCTCGGCTCGGCGACGGTCAACGAGATCATCGCCCGCACCGACGAGCCCCACCCAAAATACACCACCGTGGCCACCTTTCTGAAGATCCTCGAGAACAAGGGCTTCGTCAGCCATGTCTCCGAAGGGAAGAGCCACCGCTACCACGCCGTTGTGAGCCGCGAAGAGTATGCCCGCGGCGTGATGTCGTCGATGCTGACCAACTACTTCGACGGATCGATCGCCCAGCTCGTCTCCTTCTTCTCGCGCAACGAGAAGATCTCGGACCGCGAACAGCAGGAGATCCTCGAAATCATGCGCAACGCCAAAAACTGACCCCTCTTATGAAAACCCACCTCCTCCTTGCCCTTGAGATCATCGTCTGCAGCGGCGTATGGCTGGCCGCCTACCGGCTGCTGCTCGAACGAAGAGTCCGCTTCACGTGGTGCCGCGCGGCGCTGCTGGCCCTGCCGCTGCTGTCGGTGGCCATCCCGATGCTGCGCATCCCGGTGTGGCCCGGCGAGGTGATCGAGGTGGAGGGAAGCGTTGCACAGCCCGTCGCGGTCGCCCCGGCAGCGATCGTCACCGAACCCGTCGCCGAGGCGGCGATCCCGGTCGAGACGCTCTGTCTGGCGGCCTATCTGCTGGGGGTGGCGCTGATTGCGGGAGTCATGCTCCGGCAGCTGCAGCGCATCCGAAGGCTTCAGCGAGGGGCCGAAGTGTGCCGGATGGAGGGGTGCACGGTGGTGAAGACCCGCCAGCAGGTGGCGTCGTTCTCCTTCCTGAAGCGGATCTACGTCTGGCGCGAGGTCCCCGAGGAGGAGATGCCAGCCATCATCGCCCACGAACGGAGCCACATCCGCCACCGCCATTCGCTCGAACGGATCGCCATGGAGACGATGAAGGCACTGCTGTGGTGGAACCCCTTCGTGTGGATCGCCGCGCGGATGCTGACCGAGGTCGAGGAGTACGAGGCCGATCACGACGTGCTGCAGGGTGGATTCGACCGCGAACGATACATGCACATCCTCTTCCGCCAGATGTTCGGCTATAGTCCGGAGATAGCCAACTCGATGCGGAACTCACTGACCAAAAAACGCTTCCAGATGATGACCAGCCACTACTCGGGCAGGTACGCCCTGCTCCGCCTGGCAGCCACGCTGCCCGCCATTGCCGGATTACTCTGCGCCTTCTCGTTCACGACGCGTGCCGCCGAAGTGCGCATCGTCGACTCCGAGGAGCCGGCGCAGCCAACGACTCACGCCATCTACCTGCTCAACGGCGAGGAGGTTCCCGTCGAACGGATCCGCCCGATCGACCCCGCCCACCTGACCCTCACCGAGAGCTACACCGAGGAGACCATGCCCACAGCCTACGGCGATCGCGGTGCACAGTTCCTCTTCAGCTACACCTCCGACGCACCGGAGAGCCGCTACACGCCGATCCGCATCGAGGGGCGGCTCCACTTCCCCGACGGGTCGCCCGCCGCAGGGATTGCCGTCTGCGCCTGCAACCGCTTCACGCAGCCCTTCACCGAGGAGGGGGTTGCCGAGCTCGGGACGCGCAGCGATGCCGACGGACGCTTCACGGTCGAGGGGCCCGCATGGGGCAGCCTCTGCTTCACGGGGCTGGGAATCTCCGGCATCAACTCATACAACAGCGACGGAGCTGCCACGATGACCGTCGACGAGGAGCTCCCCTACCCGCGCACGGACGAACGTTCGGCCCGCGAGGCACGCACAGACGCCTCTGCCGCAGCCAACGGACAGACACAGCCGGAGGACGACTGGACGGAGGACGACACCCCCTTCCTGATCACGGAGACGATGCCGACGTTCCGGGGCGGCGATCTGAACACGTTCCGCGCCTGGGTGCAGAGTCAGGTTACCTATCCGGCCGATGCACAGAAACGGGGAATCGAGGGGCGGGTCGTGCTGCAGTTCATCATCGAGCGCGACGGATCGGTCACCACGGGCCGAGTGCTGGAGTCGCCCGACGAGAGTCTCTCCCAGGAGGCGCTGCGCGTCGTCAGTTCCGCAACCGGATGGTCTGCCGGACAGCAGCGGGGCACCCCGGTGCGGGTGCTCTTCACCCTGCCCGTCGACTTCCGGATGACCGGGGAGCGCACGGAGGCCCGGTCCACGGACGCCGTTCCCGAAGGCAAGTGCGAGGTTCGCATCGCGGTCTACAGCGAAGGGAAGATGCTCGAAGGGGCCACGATCACCGTGGTCGGGACCAACCAGGGTACCACGACCAATGCCGAAGGGTATGCCCGCCTCTACGTCGCTCCAGAATCGACGGTCCGGATCGCATACACCGGCTGCCAAAGCGTCGAGAGAAAGGTATCGGACAGCCGTGTCCAGTTCTGGGGCATTCCGTTGAAGCCCGATGACCAGGCCGGCAAGACGATCGTGGTGACGGATTCGGAGACGGCATCCGGGAACGGTCCGGAGGCGCGATCATCCAGCCCGGCCCCTACACCCAACGACCCGGATGTCGACGTGGCGGAGGACGACACCCCCTTCCTGGTTGCCGAGACGATGCCGACGTTCCGGGGCGGCGATCTGAACACGTTCCGCGCCTGGGTGCAGAGTCAGATCACCTATCCGGCCGATGCGCAGAAGCGGGGAATCGAGGGGCGGGTCGTGCTGCGGTTCATCGTCGAACGCGACGGATCGGTCTCCTCGTGCCGCATCCTGCAGTCGCCCGACGAGAGCCTCTCCCAGGAGGCGCTGCGCGTCGTCCGCTCCGCAACCGGATGGACCGGCGGACGGCAGCAGGGCATCCCCGTACGGGTGCAGCTCCTGATACCCGTCGACTTCCGGATGAACCGCCCCGCCGGAGGGGCTGACGAGGGCCCGGCTCCCCAATCCGGCACCCCGACTTCGGCAACCGCTCCAACCGCATCCGCGACACCCGCCGCCGACCGTGGCAGCCTCTCCGCAGCCACGCCCGTCTCCACCGCGGAGACTCCCCGATTCCGGCGAAACAATTTCAGCGACTTTTGTCAGTGGCTGCAGATGAACATCCGCTACCCGCAGCAGGCGCTGCGCGAAAAAACTTACGGCCGAATCATCGTCCTCTTCACGATAAATCGCGACGGCAAGATCGAGAAACCCCGTATCATGGGGGACAAATGTGATCCGTTCATCCAGGAGGTCTTCCGGGTTCTCCGGCTCGCCCCCGGCTGGGAGCCCGCCGCCCCGGGAGAGAAAAACTCCGAGGGGTTTGCCTTCCTGATCAACTTCATGATCCGGACCGACGAAGGGATGCTCCGTGAGCCCGCCCGACCGGCCCGACCGCTGGCTATGGACGAGATCGCCGTCGTCGGCATCGCCTCCTGAACCCTCTGAACCGCACCCACCATAAGCGGCCGGCGGCACCCACCTTGGTCCAGTGGGTGCCGCCGTATAGTGAGAACAGGCAGATGCATCAGGGCGCCTGTGTCCGCCCGATGACCGGCCGCTTCAAAAGAGGTCTCAATCCAGTTCGAGCAGCTCCATCAGCCGATGCGACAGCTCGGAATTCTCCATCACGCCGTTGATACGGTCGGCGCCCGCTCCGTAGAAATAGACCGGAACCATCGAGGCCGAATGGTTGCCCGTCGAGAAGTTATAGCGGATATCGCTGTGCGCCTTCGTAAAATCCTTCTCCTCGCTCGGAATCGAGAAACCGCCCGTCTCGTGGTCGGCCACCACAACAACCAGCACCCCCGGCGTCCGGTCGGCATAGTCCATCGCCGCGGCAACCGCCCGGTCGAAATCGCGCATCTCGGCCTTCAGATAGTCGATGTCATTGCCGTGGCACGCCTTGTCGATCTGCGACCCCTCGACCATCAGCAGAAAACCCTTGTCGCGGGCCGCAGCCTCGTTGCCCAGCACCTCCAGCGCCTTGCGCGTCGCCCCGAGCAGGAAATCACCACGCTTGGGAGCCCTCGCAAGGTGCTTCTCAGCCGCCACGCACGCCACCCGGCCCCGCGTCACCGTATCCAGCTCCTCCAGATTATCCGCCACGCGATAGCCGTGCCGGCGAAGGGCATCCAGACCGCTGCCGCCCTCGGAGCACTCCTCCGCAAGCCACTTGCGGCCGCCCCCGAACAGCACGTCGATGCCGCTCGCCAACAGATCGCGGGTAATGGCCTCCGTATCGCTACGATCGGACACATGGGCGTAGAAGGCCGCCGGCGTCGCATGCTGCAGGTAGCACGTCACGGCAATTCCGGTCGGCATCCCCTGCTCGTGGGCCCGCTCCATCATCGAATGCAGCGAATGGTCCTCCATGTCGACCCCGATATGGCCGTTGCCGGTCTTCGTGGCCGACGAGAGCGCCGTTCCGGCCGCCGCCGAATCCGTCACGCGGCTGTTGGCCGAACGCGTCCGGATGAGCGCCACCCCCTGGGCCCGGTCGAAAGCCGTCAGCGAGTCGCCCCGCTCCAGCTGCAACATCGAGACCTGTGCCAGCCCCATGCCGTCGCCAATCATAAAGATCAGACTGCGGACCTCGCCGCCGTCCGATGCCAGGGCCGCCCCCCACATCAGAAGAGTGACAGCCAACGTATAGATGCTCTTTTTCATGTCCTGAAACGAATCATTTCCAATTTCAACACGAAGATAAGGCCTTTTCGCGAACTTTTTACTACATTTACACCACTTTAACCGTTTTTTCGCATGGATGTAAAGATCGCACAGGACTGGAAGGAGATCCTCGCCCCGGAATTCGAAAAGCCCTATTTCGCCCAACTGACCGATTTCGTGCGCCAGGAGTACGCCGCACACCGCATCTTCCCCCGCGGCAGCAACATCTTCCGCGCCTTCGACAAGTGCCCCTTCGAACAGCTCAAGGTCGTCATCATCGGCCAGGACCCCTATCACGGTCCCGGTCAGGCCAACGGGCTCTGCTTCTCGGTGGCCGACGGCATCCCCTTTCCCCCCTCGCTGCAGAACATCTTCAAGGAGGTGGCCGACGACACCGGCACCCCCATCCCCTCGAGCGGCAACCTCGACCGCTGGGCCGAACAGGGGGTGCTGCTGCTGAACTCCGTGCTGACGGTCCGCGCCCACGAAGCCGCCTCGCATGCCGGGCATGGCTGGGAGACCTTCACCGACGCCGTCGTGCGGGCCATCACCGAACGCAAACAGGAGATCGTCTACATGCTCTGGGGCAGCTACGCCCAGCGCAAGGGGGCCATTGCCGACCCCGCACGCAACTGCATCCTGAAGGCCCCGCACCCCTCGCCGCTGTCGGTCTACCGCGGATTCTTCGGTTGTCACCACTTCTCGCAGGCCAACGCCTACCTCGTCAGCCACGGCAAGACGCCGATTGTCTGGTAACCGGAGGCAAAGCGGTCTCCCGCCATCAACCGTTCCTGCGGAACACCCGGGTCGCCGGAATCACCGCAAAGGCCTGACAACGACGAACTACACCGGGTAACACCTGGCGACGCCGAACTACGCCGGACAACACCGGGCAACACCGGGCGACGCCGAACAACACCGGACAACGCTGCCTGCACCGAATAACCCCATTCAAACAAAAAAAGTCCGAAGGCCTTCCGGTCTTCGGACTTTCCATATTACGTTACGCCCGGGGCAACAACTACCCCAGATAGGATTTCAGCAGTTTCGAACGCGACGAGTGGCGCAGACGACGGATCGCCTTCTCCTTGATCTGGCGCACACGCTCACGCGTCAGGTCGAACTTCTCGCCGATCTCTTCAAGCGTCATCTCCGAGCAGCCGATGCCGAAGAAGTACTTGATGATGTCGCGCTCGCGCTCGGTCAACGTCTCCAGCGCCCGCTCGACCTCGGTCGACAGCGACTCGTTGATCAGGCCGCGGTCGGCATTGGGCGAATCGGGGTTGACCAGCACGTCGAGCAGCGAGTTGTCCTCACCGTCGGCAAACGGAGCGTCCACCGAGACGTGACGACCGGCAACCCGCAGCGTATCGGTCACTTTCTCCTTCGGCAGTTCGAGCTCCGTAGCCAGCTCCTCGGGCGACGGCGTACGCTCGTGCTCCTGCTCGAAGCGGGCGAAGGCCTTGTTGATCTTGTTGAGCGACCCCACCTGGTTCAGCGGCAGACGCACGATACGCGACTGCTCGGCCAGCGCCTGGAGGATCGACTGACGGATCCACCACACCGCATAGGAGATGAACTTGAAGCCTCGCGTTTCATCGAACTTCTCGGCGGCCTTGATCAGTCCGAGGTTACCCTCGTTGATCAGGTCCGGGAGGCTCAGACCCTGGTTCTGGTATTGTTTGGCGACCGAAACCACGAAACGCAGATTGGCTTTCGTCAGTTTTTCGAGGGCTTCCTGGTCACCTTTCTTGATTCGTTGGGCGAGTTCCACCTCCTCTTCCACCGTGATGAGCTCCTCCTTGCCGATCTCCTGCAGGTACTTGTCCAGCGAGGCACTCTCACGATTGGTGATGGACTTTGTAATCTTTAATTGACGCATATCTTTTTCCTAACTTCCTAAAATAGTTCCCTATTCACACGGAACCCGCCTCCGTATCGGGCCGTCTACTCGACCAGCATGTAGCTGGCCGAACGGCCGTTGGGATAGATACCGTCGATCGAACGGATCTTTTCGGTCATCCGCTGCATGTCGTTGAGCGAATAGACCGCCTGATCGTTGATGTGGGTGATCACGAATCCCTGCTTGACGCGGGCGCGGGCCAGAATTCCGTCCGCCTTGATGCTCAGCACCTGAACACCGCCCCGAATATCGAGTTCGCGGCAGAGTTTCGTGCCGGCGTCGGCGAACTTTCCGCCGAGGGCCTCGACCACGTCGACGTCCTCCTTGGTCATCAATTCCGTTTTACCAGCCTTATTACGCAAAGTGACCACAAATTGTTTCACCTTGCCGTCCCTTTTTACCGATAATTTGACCGTATCGTTGGGTCGGCGCTTGGCGATCTGCTCCTGCAGCGTCGAAGGCTCGGTGATCTTCACACCGTCGACATCGAGGATCACGTCGCCCTTGCGGATGCCGGCCTCCGAGGCCGAACCGCCCTCGATGACGCTGGCCACGTAGGCTCCGCCGAGCTCCGTAATGCCCAGATCCTTACCCTCGTTGTCGAGGAAGTCCTGATCCACCACGCGGAACTGGATGCCCAGCAGGGCGCGCTGTACGACGCCGTACTCCTTCAGATCGACCACCACCTTGCGGACGATCGACTCCGGAATGGCGAACGAATAGCCCACGTAGCTGCCCGTCTGCGACTTGATGAGGGTGTTGATGCCCACCAGCTCGCCGTGGGTATTGACCAGCGCACCGCCCGAGTTGCCGGGGTTGACCGCGGCGTCGGTCTGGATGAACGATTCGATGCGGAAGTCGTTGGGGATGGCACCCAGCTGACGCGCCTTGGCGCTCACGATACCGGCCGTGATGGTCGACTGCAGGTCAAACGGCGAACCGATGGCCAGCACCCACTCGCCCAGCCGCAGCGCGTCGGACGAACCGAAGGGCAGCGTCGGCAGATCCTTCGCGTCGATCTTCACCAGCGCCAGATCCGTCGCCGAATCCGTACCGATCAGCCGGCCGTCGAACGTACGGCCGTCGTTGAGCTTCACGCGCAGCTTCGTGGCGCCGTCGACAACATGGTTGTTCGTCACGATATAGCCGTCCTCCGAGATGATGACGCCCGAACCGCCGGCACGCTGTTCGCGGTACTGCGGACGGCCGTCCCGGTAGCCGTAGTCCTGCGGGATGCCGAAGAACTCCAGGAAGGGGTCGTAACCCCGCCGCGGCATCTCCACTTGCTGGATTGCCTCGATGTTGACCACCGCCTTCACCGCATTCTCCGCGGCGTAGGTCAGGTCGGGATATTGTTCATTCTGGTAGGAGGTGAAGTGGTTGCCGAGGGCCGGCGTACGCTCCACCTCGTGTTCGACGTAGGCGACCGAATGATCGCGGTTGCCGGTCACGGCCCATGCCGTCAATCCGCCGGCTGCGGCCGATGCGGCTACGAGTCCCAAAATCAAAAATGCCTTTTTCATAATAAAGAGTTTAGTGTTTTCCAATTATCAATCCGAGGCAATTTCTCTGCATAGGCAATGTTCTGAATTTCCTTTTGTGGGACAAACGCTCCGAGCCATCCCGTTAGTATGTCCCGTGCATTTTTCGTCAAAAAAAATCGGGACACCCCTTCGAGGATGTCCCGATCGTTGCAATTTCCGTGCACTAAAGGCCGAACTCCTGCCGGATGGCATCCACGGCGTCGAGCTTCTCCCAACCGAAGAACTCGATCTCGCGCTCCACCTCGCAGCCCTGCTCCCAGACCTTCACCACCTTCTTGTAGGGGCGGTTGCCGAAGTGTCCGTACGAAGCCGTCGCCTCGAAGATCGGGTTCTTCAGCCCGAAACGCTTCACGATGGCGGCCGGACGCAGATCGAACAGCTTGCCGATGCGGCGGGCGATCTCGCCGTCGGTCATCCCTTCGATGGCCTTCGGGCGCGGCGAACCGTACGTATCGACATAGATCGACAGCGGCTCGGCGATACCGATGGCGTAGCTCAGTTCGACGAGCACCTGGTCGGCGACACCCGCAGCCACGAGGTTCTTGGCGATGTGGCGGGCGGCATAGGCGGCCGAACGGTCAACCTTCGAGGAGTCCTTGCCCGAGAAGGCGCCGCCGCCGTGGGCACCGCGCCCTCCGTAGGTATCGACGATGATCTTGCGGCCCGTCAGACCCGTATCTCCGTGAGGGCCGCCGATGACGAACTTGCCCGTGGGGTTGACGTGCAGGATGTAGTCGTCGCCGATCAGCTCGGCGAGCTTGTCCCCGGCACGCTCCAGACGCGCCTTGACGCGCGGGATGAGGATCGTGCGCACATCCTCGCGGATCCGCTCCTGCATCTGCTGCTCGGCCTCCTTCTCGCTCAGGCCGTTGCCCGGGCGGATGAACTCGTCGTGCTGCGTCGAGACGACGATCGTGTGGACGCGCAGCGGTTTGTTGGTCTGCTCGTCATACTCGATCGTCACCTGCGACTTCGAGTCGGGGCGCAGGTAGGTCATCACCTCCCCTTCGCGGCGGATGACGGCCAGCTCCTTGAGGATGACGTGCGAGAGGATCAACGTGGCGGGCATCATCTCGCGGGTTTCGTTGCAGGCGTATCCGAACATGATGCCCTGATCGCCGGCGCCCTGCTCCTCCTCCTGTTCGCGGACGACGCCCTGGTTGATGTCCGACGACTGTTCGTGGATGGCCGAGAGGACACCGCACGAGTTGCAGTCGAACTGATACTCGCTCTTGGTGTAGCCGATGCGTTCGATCACGCGGCGCGCAACGCCCTGTACGTCGACATAGGCATCCGAACGCACTTCGCCCGCAACGACCACGAGGCCCGTCGTGCAGAGCGTCTCGCAGGCGACCTTCGAGTTGGGATCGTGACGCAGGAATTCATCGAGGATGGCATCGGAAATCTGATCCGAGACCTTGTCGGGATGTCCTTCAGAGACGGACTCCGATGTAAATAAAAAACCCATTTTGAATCGTTTTTAAGGTTAAACGTCTAAAATGGGAAAAATTGGCTGTTGAGAATAAAAAATGTGCTGTTTTAGCGATTTTTTATTGTGGTTTGCAATCAGTCAAATCTTTCCACATTCCCCGCTTGACAGACGGGACCGCAAAGATACGCACTTTTTATGGATCAGCAATGAATCTCCGGATTTTTTTGCAAAAAAAAAGCGCATCCCGCCCCTCCCGGCCACAACAAGGAGCTCTCCGGCAGGGGATTACAAAAAAAAGAGAGGCTCCCCGGCGGGAGACCTCTCCTTTTGCAGTACGATTGACGCAGACTACCGTCCCAGCATCTTCTTCACCTCGGCGGCAACCGTCGCACCGTTGTAGCCGAACTTCTCGTCCAGCACCTTGTACGGAGCCGAATACCCGAAGTGATCCAAGCCGTGGATCGTGCCGTTCTCGCCGACCAGGCCGCGCAGATTCACCGGAAGTCCCGACGTCATGCCGTAGCGCGGCAGTCCGGCCGGGAGCACCGTCTCCTGATACGACTTCGGCTGATCGCGGAACAGCCCCTCGCTCGGAACGCTCACCACGCGCACGGGAATACCCTCCGCTGCCAGCAGTTCGGCGCCATCGACCAGCGTCGAAACCTCCGATCCCGAAGCGATCAGCACCGCAGCCGGTTTGGCGGCATCCATCACCACGTAACCGCCCTTGGCCACCTGCATGGCCTCTTCGCGGCGGTTCGTACCCAGCGTCGGCAGATTCTTGATCGTCTGACGCGAGAAGATCAGACCCACCGGGCGATGCTCCTCGACGGCCAGCTTCCACGCTATCACCGTCTCTTCGCCGTCCGCCGGACGCAGCACCACCATCGAACGTTCGCCCTGATGGTTCTTCAGGTGCTCCATCAGCCGGATCTGCGCCTCCTGCTCGACGGGCTGGTGCGTCGGGCCGTCCTCGCCCACGCGGAACGAGTCGTGCGACCAGACGTAGATCACGTGCAGACGCATCAGCGCCGCCAGACGAACCGCCGGCTTCATGTAGTCCGAGAAGACGAAGAAGGTGCCGCAGACCGGAATCACGCCGCCGTGCAGCGCCATGCCGTTCATCACGCAGGCCATCGTCAGCTCCGAGACGCCCGCCTGGAAGAATTTTCCGGAGAAATCACCCTTCGTGAACGCCTTGGTCTTCTTCAGGAAGCCGTCCGTCTTGTCCGAGTTCGAGAGGTCGGCCGACGAGACGATCATGTTGTCGAACTTCTCGGCATAGACCCCCAGCACCGAAGCCGAAGCGGCACGCGTCGCCACGTCGGGCTTCACCTCGATCTGCTTGTAGTCGATCTCGGGCAGACGTCCCGACAGGAAGTCATCCAGCTTGCGGGCCAGCTCCTTGTGCTCGCTGCGCCACGACTTCTCGACGGCAGCCTGCTCCGCGGCCCAGGCCCGCAGCGCCTCGCGACGCTCGGCAAAGACCTCGCGGCTCTCCTCGAAGACGGCAAACGGATCCTCCGGATCACCGCCCAGATGCTTCACCGTAGCGGCGAAATCGACTCCGGCGGCCGTCAGCGGCTGTCCGTGGGTCGAGACCTTGTTCTCGAAGCTCTCGCCCGAGGGGCCCAGCGCCCCCTTGCCCATCGTCGTACGGCCGATGATGAGCGTCGGACGCTCCGTCTCGCTCTGGGCCGCAACCAGCGCCTCGCGGATCTCGTTGATGTTGTGTCCGTCGATCGTGAGGACGTTCCAGCCCCACGCCTCGTACTTCATGGCGACGTTCTCCGTGTCGACCTCGTCGACCTTCGTCGAGAGCTGCACGTTGTTCGCGTCGTAGAACATCACCAGATTCGACAGCCCGAGGTGGCCGGCGATGCGGCCCACGCCCTGCGAGATCTCCTCCTCGACGGCGCCGTCCGAAATATAGGCATAGGTCCGGTGGGCCATCCACTCGCCGAAGCGCGCCACCATGAAGCGCTCGGCAATGGCGGCTCCCAGGGCCATGGCATGACCCTGTCCGAGCGGACCCGACGTATTCTCCACACCGCGCATCACGTCGACCTCGGGGTGACCCGGCGTCACGCTGCCCCACTGCCGCAGCGACTTCAGATCCTCGGTCGTATAGTGTCCGGCCAGCGAAAGCGTCGCATAGAGCATCGGCGACATGTGGCCCGGATCGAGGAAGAACCGGTCCCGGTAGGGGTAGGCCATGTTGTCGGGATCGTAGCGCAGGAACTCGGCGTAGAGCACCGTGATGAAGTCGGCTCCGCCCATGGCTCCGCCCGGATGTCCCGACTTCGCCTTTTCCACCATCGCCGCCGACAGGATACGGACGTTGTCGGCTACGCGCGTAAGTTTTGAATTCGTTGTAGACATTGCGTTTAAGTTATTTAAGATTGGTTTGTCGTAGTATCGGACCCGCCGTCAGCCCACCTGCTTCAGCACCGGCAGGTTGGCCTTTTCGACCTTCGCGCGGGCGTAGTCGAGCGTCACGGTGAACTCCTTGGTGCCGGTCGACGGCAGTTCGAACATCGTGTCCATCATGATCGCCTCGCAGATCGACCGCAGGCCCCGGGCACCGAGTTTGAACTCCACCGCCTTGTCGACGATGTAGTCGAGCACCTCGTCCGTGAAGGTCAGCTTCACGCCGTCCAGTTCGAACAGCCGCACATACTGCTTGATGATGGCGTTGCGCGGCTCGGTGAGGATCGACCGCAGCGCATCGCGCCCCAGCGGCTGCATGTAGGTCAGCACCGGCAGACGCCCCACCAGCTCCGGAATCAGTCCGAACGACTTGAGGTCCTGCGGCGTGATGTACTGCATCAGGTTCGAGCGGTCGATCGGGTCGGCGTTGATCCGCCCGAAGCCGATGGCCCGCGTGTTGAGCCGCTGGGCGATCTTGCGCTCGATGCCGTCGAACGCTCCGCCGCAGATGAAGAGGATGTTGCGCGTGTCGACCTGGATGAACTTCTGTTCGGGGTGCTTGCGCCCGCCCTGGGGCGGAACGTTGACCACCGTGCCCTCGAGGATCTTCAGCAGCGCCTGCTGCACGCCCTCGCCCGAGACGTCGCGCGTGATCGAGGGGTTGTCCCCCTTGCGGGCGATCTTGTCGATCTCGTCGATGAAGACGATGCCGCGCTGGGCCTGCTCCACGTCGTAGTCGGCCACCTGCAGCAGCCGCGAGAGGATGCTCTCGACATCCTCGCCGACGTAACCCGCCTCGGTGAGCACCGTGGCGTCGACGATCGTGAAGGGGACCTTCAGCAGTTTGGCGATCGTACGGGCCATCAGCGTCTTGCCCGTACCGGTGGGGCCCACCAGCACGATGTTCGACTTGTCGAGCTCGACGTCGTTCTCCTTCGGGGCGTAGAGCAGCCGCTTGTAGTGGTTGTAGACCGCCACCGAGAGGTAACGCTTGGCGGCGTCCTGACCGATGACGTACTGGTCGAGGAACTCCTTGATCTGGGCCGGTTTCAGCAGCTCCTCCTTCTTCAGCGGAGCGGCCTTCGAGCGGCTCTTGCGGTCGGTGGCGAGCTCGTTGTCGACCAGGATCCGGTAGCCGTTCTCGATGCACTTGTTGCAGATGTTGGCGCCGTCGGCCCCCTGGAACATGATCTCCACCTCGGAGCGCTTAGCGCCGCAGAACGAGCAGCAGTCGCCCTCGTTCCGGTTGTTATTGTTGTTGTTTCGGTTCTGTGCCATTCGGTTATTTCTTCTCTTTCTCGCGTTTGGTGAGCACCGTGTCGATCAGACCGTAGCGGCGGGCCTCCTCGGCCGAAAGCCAGTAGTCGCGGTCGGCATCCTTCTCGATCTTGCGGATCGAGACGCCCGAGTGGGCCGCCAGGATCTCATAGAGTTCGCGTTTGGTCTTCACGATCTCGCGGGCCGTGATCTCGATGTCGGAGGCCTGGCCCTGGGCGCCGCCCAGCGGCTGGTGGATCATCACCCGGGCGTGGGGCAGCGCCGAACGCTTGCCGGCCGTACCGGCCGTCAGCAGCACGGCCCCCATCGAGGCGGCCAGTCCCGTGCAGATGGTGCCCACGTCGCACGAGACGAGCTGCATCGTGTCGTAGATGCCCAGACCGGCCGAGACCGATCCGCCGGGCGAATTGATATAGAGCTGGATATCCTTCTCGGGATCGACCGACTCGAGGAACAGCAGCTGGGCCTGGATGATGTTGGCGGCATCGTCGTAGATCGGCGCACCGAGGAAGATGATGCGATCCATCATCAGTCGCGAGAAGACATCCATGGCAGCGACGTTCAGCTGCCGCTCCTCGATCACCGTCGGCGAGACATAGGCCGCACTGACGGACTGGAAATCATGCAGTTTCAGCGAACTGATCCCGCAATGCTTCCGGGCGTATTTTTCAAATTCGGACATATTTTTCAAACTGTTTTTCTTTCGTGCACCGGCCGTCAGCCAGCCTTCGCCGTCGGGATCCGACCCTCCGGCCGACCCTCCGGATCCGCTCCGGCAGCCTCCTACACAAGAAAAGGACTTTGCAAACATCACGCCTGCAAAGTCCAAAGGTAATCAAAATATTTGGCGATTCCTAAAGCTCCTTGGCCATTTTGGCGAATTCTTCCGCCGAAACGGGCTTTTCCGTCACCTTGATCTTCGACTTGATATCCTCGACGACCTTCGTCTCGAAGAGCTTCTCGTAGATCTTCTGGCCCTGGTCCTTGTCGGCGAGGATCTTCTCGGCGTAGCCGGCCAGCATGTCATCGGGTGCCGACGGCATGCCGTACTGTGCGAACTGGGCGGCAGCCAGCGCCTTGGCCTCGGCCGTAGCCTCCTCCTTGGTCACGGTGATGTTGTCGGCCTTGATGAAGTGCTTCTGCAGGTAGTTCCACGTGAACATCTTCAGGAACTGGTCGAAGTCCTTCTCGATCTCCTCCATCGTGAACTTGCCCTCGTTGATCGTGTAGAGCCAGCGCTTGAGGAACGGAACGGGCATCTTCAGATCGGCCTTCTTGAGCAGGTAGTCGCGCAGTTGCAGCGTGAAGAGGTAGTCGCTCTCGCGGCGCAGCTCCGAGGCGATCTGCTCGTCGAGGAACTTGTCGAAACCAGCCTCGTCGGTCACGTTGCCCTGCGGGAAGGCCATCTTGAAGAACTCCTCGTTGAGCTCGGGCTCGGCAAAGCGGCGGATCTTGGTGATCTCCATCTCGAACTCGGGGTTGATTCCCTCGAGCTCATGCTCCTTGACCTGCAGGCAGGCGGCACGCTGGGCCGGGGTCTTGTAGAGCTCGTTGATGTTGACCTTCATCTTGTCGCCGACCTTCTTGCCCAGGTAGGGCTTGCGCTCCTCCTCGGTCATCGAGATCAGACCCACGTAGGCGTCGGCCACGTTCATGTCGCCGTTGTCGAGCGTCACGGTCAGGGCCTCGTCCGAAGTCACCTCGTCGGCATCGACCAGACGGCCGTAGCGGCGCAGGTAGTTCGAACGGTAGTCGTCGTGCATCTTCTTGTCGATCTGGATCGAGTGGTAGGTGAGCTTGTCCTTCTCCGAGAGGTCGAGGTTGATGGCCGGAGCCTCACCGATCTCGAAGACGAACTCGAACTCGGTGTTGTTCTCGAAGTCGAAGGCGCCCTGCTCCTCGGCGGGGATCACGTCGCCCAGGTAGTCGATGCCCTCCTTCTGGAGATACTCGAAAACCGAGTTCGAAGCCTTGCGGTAGGACTGCTCGGCCACGACGCCCTTGCCGTACATCTTGCGGATGATGCCCATGGGGACCATGCCGGGACGGAATCCCGGGATGTTGGCCTTGCGACGGTACTCACGGAGTGCCTTTTCGACCTCCTGGCCGTAATCTTCCTGGCCGACGGTCACGCGGATCAGCGAGTTATTCTCGCCGTGCTGTTCTCTTACAATGTTCATAATGAATCTATTATATCTGATTTCTTACGTTTTTCCGTTCGGAATCGGGAGGCAAAGATACGAAATTATTCCAATCCGCCCAACAGAAACCCCCATAATATAAAGGAAATTATGATATATGGTTTGCTTTTCGTAACTTTGTAGGCTATATTGTTCCGAATGATGAAACTGGCAACGATCCTACTTCTGGCAGCCACGCTGCTCAGCGGCTGCGGAAGCTCCCCGGCCCGTTCGCGCAAAGCGCCGAAAACCAACACGGTGGAGAAACCCGCACCCGAACCCCGGCAATACTCCTACCGCATCAAGGCGGTCTACCCCCACTCGACGCAGGCCTATACCCAGGGGCTGCTCTGGCACGACGGCCGGCTGTGGGAGGGTACCGGGCAGAACGGCGAATCGGTCGTGCAGACCCTCTCGCTCGAAACGGGCGAGAGCCGCGTCCTGACCCGCCTGCCCCGCTCGGAGTTCGGCGAAGGGATCGCCATTCTGGGCGACGAGCTCTTCCAGCTCACCTGGCAGTCAAACACCGTCCACGTCTACCGCATCACCGAGGGCGGCCGGCTGGAGAAGATCCGCGACCACCGCTACCCGGGCGAGGGGTGGGGAATCACCACCAACGGACGGAAACTCTACATGAGCGACGGCTCGTCGAACCTCTACACGGTGGATCCGGCGACGTTCCGCCGCGAGGGGCATGTCACGGTGACCTTTCGCGGCGAACCCGTCTCGTTCCTCAACGAACTGGAGTGGATCGACGGCCGCATCTGGGCCAACGTCTACACGACAGATCAGATCGTCATCATCGACCCGGCGACGGGCCGCATCGAGGGGGTGGTCGACCTCACGGGGCTGCTCCCCGACGAGGACCGCACGCCCAAGACCGACGTGCTGAACGGCATCGCCTGGGACCCCGACGCAAAACGCCTCTTCGTCACGGGCAAGAACTGGTGCAAACTGTTTGAAATAGAGATAATCGAACAATGATTCCCGCAGAAACGAAAAACGATACGCTGCTCGCCTGTCTCGGGCGCCGCATCCTGCTGCTCGACGGCGGATTCGGCACGATGGTCCAGAGCTACGGGCTCGGAGAGGAGGAGTACCGCGGCGAGCGCTTCCGCACGTGGGAGGTGCAGCTCAAGGGGTGCAACGACCTGCTCGTCCTGACCCGTCCCGAGGTGGTGCGCGAAATCCATGAAAAATACCTGCAGGCCGGTGCCGACATCATCGAGACCGACTCGTTCAACGCCAATGCCGTTTCGCTGGCCGACTACCGCCTCGAGGGGCTTGCGCGCGAGATCTCGCGGGCGGCGGCCGAGGTGGCCCGCGCGGCGGCCGATGCCTTCACGGCCCGCAATCCGCAGAAACCGCGCTTCGTGGCCGGCTCGATGGGCCCCACGAACCGCACCGCCTCGATGTCGGCCGACGTGGCCAACCCCGCCTCGCGCGAGGTGACCTTCCGCCAGCTGGTCGAGGCCTATACGGACCAGGCCCGCGGTCTGATCGAGGGAGGGGTCGACCTGCTGCTCGTCGAGACGGTCTTCGACACGCTCAACGCCAAGGCCGCCCTCTACGCCATCGACCGCCTCGGCGAGGAGCTCGGGCGGCGGATCCCGGTGATGGTCTCCGGAACACTGGCCGACGCCAGCGGCCGCACCCTCTCGGGACAGACCGTCGAGGCGTTCGCCGCCTCGGTTGCGCACGCCCGGCTGCTGTCGATCGGTCTGAACTGCGGCTTCGGGGCCCGGCAGCTGCTGCCCTACCTCGAGCGGCTGGCCGCCGTGGCCGAAACCCGCATCTCGGCCCATCCGAATGCCGGTCTGCCCAACGTCATGGGCGGGTACGACGAAACGCCGGAGATGTTTGCCGAGGATGTCGGCGAATACATGCGCCGCGGACTGGTCAACATCGTCGGCGGATGCTGCGGCACCACCCCGGCCCACATCTTCGAACTGGCGAAGATCGTCGACCGCTATGCGCCGCGTCCGCTCCCCGAGCAGCGTCACGAAACGATCCTCGCCGGACTCGAACCCCTGCGGGTGGTTCCCGAGGCGAACTTCATCAACATCGGCGAGCGGACGAATGTCGCCGGTTCGGCCCGGTTCGCCCGCCTGATCCGCGAAGGCAACTACGAGGAGGCACTCTCGGTGGCGCGCGCACAGGTCGAGGCCGGCGCCCAGGTGGTTGACGTCTGCATGGACGACGGTCTGATCGACGGCGTCGAGGCCATGCGCACATTCCTCAACCTGATGGCCTCGGAACCCGAGATAGCCCGCGTGCCGGTGATGATCGACTCGTCGAAATGGGAGGTTCTCCAGGCGGGACTCGAGGTCGAGCAGGGCAAGTCGGTGGTCAACTCCATCTCCCTGAAGGAGGGCGAGGCGGAGTTCCTGCGCCGTGCCGCGGAGATCCACCGCTTCGGAGCCGCCGCCGTGGTGATGCTCTTCGACGAGCGGGGGCAGGCCGACACCTTCGAGCGCAAGATCGAAGTGGCGCAGCGGGCCTACCGGCTGCTGACCGAAAACGGATTCCCGACCGAGGACATCGTCTTCGACCCCAACGTGCTGGCCGTGGCGACCGGAATCCCCGAACACGACGGATATGCCAAGGCCTTCATCGACGCCACGCGCTGGATCAAGGAGCATCTGCCCCATGCCAAGGTCTCGGGCGGCGTGTCGAACCTCTCGTTCGCCTTCCGCGGCAACAACGCCGTGCGCGAGGCGATGCACTCGGCGTTCCTCTACCATGCGATCCGCGCCGGGATGGATATGGGAATCGTCAATCCGCAGATGCTGCGCGTCTACAGCGAGATTGAACCCGAACTGCTCGAACGGGTCGAGGATGTCATCCTCTGCCGCCGGGCGGATGCCGCCGAACGGCTCACGGAGTATGCCCACCGGGTGCAGCAGAGCGCCCGTACGGAGGTGCAGGAGCCCGATGCCTGGCGCAGCGCCCCGCTCGCCGAACGAATCAGCCACGCCATGCTCAAGGGAATCCCCGACTTCATCGAGGAGGATGCCCTCGAAGGTTACCGCACGCTCGGCAGCCCGATGGCGGTGATCGACCAGCTGCTGATGCCCGCCATGGAGCAGGTCGGCACGCTCTTCGGCGAGGGGAAGATGTTCCTGCCGCAGGTCGTGAAGACGGCCCGCGTGATGAAACGCGCCGTGGCGGTATTGACCCCCTACATCGAACAGGGGGCCGCCGCGACGTCGCATTCGGCCGGAAAGGTGTTGATCGCCACGGTCAAGGGCGACGTGCACGACATCGGCAAGAATATCGTCTCGGTGGTGATGGCCTGCAACGGCTACGAAATCCGCGACCTGGGTGTCATGGTCGAAGCCTCGCGCATCGTCGACGAGGCCGTGGCCTGGGGGGCGCAGGCGATCTGTCTGAGCGGACTGATCACCCCGTCGCTCGACGAGATGGCCCACGTCTGCGAGGAGCTCGAACGCCGCGGGCTGCACATCCCGGTCATCATCGGCGGCGCCACGACGTCGGACCTCCATACGGCCGTGAAGATCGCACCGGTCTATTCGGACGTCGTGGTCCACTCGCCCAACGCCAGCCGCAATACGCAGATCCTGGCCCGGCTGCTCGGCGACGACGCAACAGCCTATGCCGAAGAGGTCAAGCGGCAGCAGGCCGCCCTGCGCGAGGAGTACAGGCAGCGGATGAATGCCCGCGACCTGATCCCGATCGTCGAGGTGCACAAGGCCCGCCGCAACCGACCCGCCCACGAACCGGTCAAGCCGCTCCACACGGGGCGTCTGGTCTTCCCGGATTTCGATATTTCGGATGCCGAACCCTTCATCGACTGGAACTTCTTCTTCCCGGCCTGGGGGCTCAAGGGGCACTACCCCGAGATCCTCGACCACCCCGAGAAGGGTCCCGAGGCGCGCAAGCTCTTCGACGACGCCCGGGCGCTGCTGGCCCGTATCCGCGACGAACACCTGCTGACGCTGCAGGGGGTCGTGGGGATCTTCCCGGCCCGCTCGGAGCGCGACGACATCATCGTCACCGACACCAAGGGGCGCGAACACCGCCTTGCGATGCTGCGCAACCAGACCCGCGGCGAGGAGAACTGCTCGCTGGCCGACTGGATCGCCCCGAAGGGCGACTGGATCGGATGCTTCGCCCTGACGGGCGGAATCGGTCTGCGGGAGCTCGAGGAGCGATTCCGCAAGGAGGGCGACGACTACTCGGCCATCCTCGCGAAACTGCTGGCCGACCGGCTGACCGAAGCCTTCGCCGAGGCGGTGCACACCTTCGTGCGGCGCCAGATGTGGGGCTACGAAACCGAAGGGCGGATCGACCCGCAGCGGATCATCCGCGGCGAATACCGCGGCCGCCGCATGGCCTTCGGCTACCCCGCCTCGCCCGACCACTCGCTCAAACGCGAGGTCTTCGACCTGCTGGCCGTCGAGGCAACCACCGGCATGCGGATGACCGAAAACTGGATGATCGACCCCGGCGAAGCGCTGTGCGGACTCCTCTTCGCCGACGCCGAGTACTTCTCCGTGGGGAAGATCGACACCAAACAGCTGCTCGACTACGCCCGCCGCCGCAGCATGGAGGTCGAACAGATCAAGAAGATCATCCCCAACAACCTCTGATGCAAACGACCATGAACGTAGTCGATATCATCCACCAGGCCATCGACTCGAAGCAGACCCGCTTCGCCGTCGAACTCCTCCCGCCGCTCAAGGGCGACGGCAGCCAGAAGATCTTTGCCGCCCTCGACCCGCTGATGCCCTACCGGCCGGCCTACATCAACATCACGTTCCACCGCGAGGTGATCAAGGAGACCCTGCGCGGGGACGGCAGCGTCGAGTGGCACGTCGTGCGCCGGAGACCCGGCACCGTCGGCATCTCGGCCGCCATCCAGCACCGATACGGCGTCGAGGTGGTCCCCCACCTGATCTGCGGCGGACTGTCGAAGTACGACATCGAGGATACGCTCATCGACATGGACTTCCTCGGGCTGCACAACGTCCTGGCGCTGCGCGGTGACAAGTCGCAGAACGAACGCCGATTCATCCCCCACCCCCAGGGCCATGCCCATGCCATCGACCTGGTGCGCCAGATCGACGACATGAACCACGGCCGATTCATCGACGGCGAGGTCGAGGAGTGCCACCATTCGAAATTCTCGATCGGCGTGGCCGGCTACCCCGAGGTCCACTTCGAGGCCCGCGACATCACCTCCGACATCGCCCACCTGAAGGCCAAGATCGAGGCCGGCGCCGAGTATGTCATCACGCAGTTGTTCTTCGACAACCGCAAGTATTTCGACTTCGTGCGCCGCTGCCGCGAGGCGGGGATCACCGTGCCGATCATCCCGGGACTGAAACCCCTCTCGACCCCGCGTCATCTGGAGGTGCTGCCCGAGACCTTCCACGTCGAGATCCCCGAAGAGCTCGCCCGCGAGGTGCGGAGCCATCCGGATGCCGCCAAGCAGATCGGCATCGAGTGGGCCATCGCCCAGAGCCGCGAACTGATGCAGGCCGGCGTGCCGGTGCTGCACTACTACACGATGAGCCGCACGAACAACATTCAGAAGATCGTCGCGGCGCTCTTCTGAAAAACGGCATCCGCCCGGACGAGGCCCCCGAAACTCGCCGAGACCCGCAGAGGCGGATCCGAAAGCTGATTTTGAAAGAGATTTATGGAAGACTGTGAAAGGGAGATGACTCCCGTCGAATTCAGGCGCCACCTACACGCCCACCCCGAGCTCTCGTTCCGGGAGCACGAAACTGCCGCGTTCATCGAGCAGCAGCTCGACCGCCTCGGCATCGAACACCGCCGCATCGCCCATACCGGCGTCCTGGCCACGCTGCGCGGCAAACGCACGGCGGAGAACGACCGCCGTGCCCTGGTCCTGCGTGCCGATATCGACGCCCTGCCCATCACCGAGCACAACGACCTCGACTGGCGCTCGCAGAACAACGGCGTGATGCACGCCTGCGGACACGACATGCATGCCGCCGTGCTCTTCGGCGTCCTGAAGCGGCTGGCCGCCGAGGCCGACTTCCGCGGAACCCTCTTCGGACTGTTCCAGCCCGGCGAGGAGTGCAACCCCGGCGGGGCATCGCTCGTGCTGGCCGAAAAGCCCTTCGAAGGGTACGACATCCGCGCCGTCATCGGTGAACACGTCGAACCGCAGCTCGAGGTAGGAACCCTCGGCTTCCGCGCCGGAAAGTACATGGCTTCGAGCGACGAACTCCGCTTCCGCGTCCACGGCACGGGCGGCCACGGCGCCATGCGCAAACTGTTAAAGGACCCCGTGGCGGCCGGCGCCGAACTGCTCACACGCATGGTGGCCCTCAACGGCGAGGAGTGTGTCCTCTCGATCGGCCGCGTCGAGGCCCTCGGCGCCACGAACATCGTCCCCGACGAGGTCTACATGGAGGGAACGCTCCGCACATTCGACGAACGCGAACGGAAGATCATCCACCAGCGCATCGAAAACATCGCCGCCGAGATCGACTCACGCTACGGCGTCTCGACCCGGATCGAGATCAGCCACGGATACCCCTGCGTGGTCAACGACGAACTCCTCGTCAAGCAGGCCGTCACCCTCGCCCGCCAGCAGGGGCTGCGCATCGAGATGCTCCCGCTGCGGACCACGGCCGAGGACTTCGGATTCTACTGCAAGCTCTATCCGTCGCTCTTCTACCGCCTCGGCGTCGGCGCCCGGGCCGGACGTTCGCATACGGCCACCTTCTCGCCCGACGAGGGCGCCATCGAGGTCGGCATCGGCTTCATGCAGGAACTCGCCCTGCGGATTCTCGAAAAATAAAGACTCAGTATATGAACAGAAAACAACAACGTGCCCCGAAAGAGGGCTCCAAACGATCCCCGCGCGAGGAGATTATTCTCCACATGTTCCGCGACTTCCCCAATACGCAATTCACGCTGAAATACCTCGCCTCGGTCTCGGGCGGTGCCTCGAAGGAGGGGCGCCGCGAGACGTTCGAGATCCTCAGCCGCCTGTTCGACGAGGGGATCGTCGAGGAGTGCTCGCGCGAAAAGTACCGCCTCTCGCAGCAGCACCGACCGCTCTATGAGGGTGTGGCCAGCATGACGCAGTCGGGGGCAATCTACGTCGAGGTCGAGGGTCAGGAGGAGGATATCTTCGTCAACCCGCGCAATACGGCCAACGCCCTGGACGGCGACCGCGTCGAGGTGGCCGTCATCCACCGCGGCCGCGACGGAAAGTTCGAAGGCGAGGTGACACGCATCCTCGAACGCTGCCGCAAACCCTATGTCGGCGTGGCCGAGGTCGGCGCCCACCAGATCTTCGTCAAGGCCGACTCGCGCCGCATGCCGATGGACATCTACCTCTCGAAGCGCACCTACCCCGACGTGTGCGACGGCGAAAAGGTCGTCGTCCGCATCGTCGACTGGCAGCCCGGCAGCAAGAGCCCCGTCGGCGAACTGGTCGAACGGCTCGGTATCGCCGGCAACAACGATACCGAAATGCACGCCATCCTGGCCGAATACGAACTCCCCTACCGCTTCGAACCCGAAATCGAGGAGGCCGCCAAGGCCATCGACGGCAGCATCACGGCCCGCGAGATCGCCAGCCGGCGCGACTTCCGCAAGGTGACCACCTTCACGGTCGACCCGGCCGATGCCAAGGACTTCGACGACGCCCTCTCGGTGCGCAAGGTCAGCGACGGCGTCTGGGAGATCGGCGTCCACATCGCCGACGTCACCCACTACGTCAAACCCCACACGATCCTCGACGACGAGGCCGTCGAGCGCGGTACGTCGGTCTATCTCGTGGACCGCACCGTGCCGATGCTCCCCGAAAGGCTCTCGAACGAACTCTGCTCGCTGCGCCCCAATGAGACGAGTCTCTGCTTCTCGGCCGTCTTCACGATGAACGAGAACCTCGAAATCCTCGACGAGTGGTTCGGCCGCACGGTCATCCACTCCGACCGCCGCTTCACCTATGCCGAGGCTCAGGAGGTGATCGAGACCGGTCGCGGCGACTTCGCCGAAGAGATCCTCACTCTCAACCGCCTGGCTCAGGCCCTGCGCGCCCAGCGGTTCAAGAACGGAGCCATCTCGTTCGAACGCGAGGAGGTGAAGTTCAAACTCGACGAAAACGGAAAACCGCTCGGCGTCTACTTCAAGGAGCAGAAGGAGTCGAACCAGATGATCGAGGAGTTCATGCTGCTGGCCAACCGCCGCGTGGCGGAGTTCTGCGCCCACCGCCGCAACGACAAGGGCCGCGCCATCCCCCGCACGATGGTCTTCCGTGTCCACGACTCGCCCAGCGAGGAGAAACTCGACCGCTTCCGGCAGTTCATCCTCCGCTTCGGCCACGTCTTCAAGGCCTCGAAGGGGCGCGCCGTGGCCAAGGAGATGAACAAACTCTTCAAGCAGATCAAGGGAACAACCGAGGAGAACGCCGTCACGACGATGGCCGTACGCTCGATGGCCAAGGCCTACTACTCGACCGACAACATCGGCCACTACGGTCTGGCTTTCCCCTACTACACGCATTTCACCTCGCCGATCCGCCGCTATCCCGACATGATGGTCCACCGCCTGCTGGCCCACTACCTCGAGGGCGGGAAATCGGTGCCCAAGGAGCCCGTCGAGGAGCTCTGCGCCCGTTCGTCGGACCGTGAGGTCATCGCCGCCGAGGCCGAACGCGCCTCGATCAAGTACAAGATGGTCGAGTTCATGAAGGAGCGCATCGGACAGGAGTTCGACGGCCACGTCTCGGGTCTCACCGAGTGGGGCGTCTATGTCGAACTGGACGAGACCCACATCGAGGGCATGTCGTTCCTGCGGGACATTCAGGGCGACTTCTTCCTCTTCGACGAACAGCAGTACGAGATCGTCGGCCGTACGACCGGCATCAAACTGACGATGGGCAGCCCCGTGCGCATCCGTGTCAAGCGGGCCGATCTGCAGAAACGACAGCTCGATTTCGAACTGCTGCTGCCGGGACTCCCCGCAAAGGGAGCATCGAAAGGGGCTCCGAAGGGTGAATCGAAGGGAGAATCGAAAAAACCGTCGGGACGCTCCTCCTCGCGCGGGCACCGTTCGCAACATCGCAACGGCCGCAAAAACCGGAAAGAGTAATCCTATATAAATAGGTAGCGGACCGGTCGGCAACGACCGCTTCCAGCCCCGAAGCCCGAAAATCGGCCGCTTCGCGATAAAGCCAACCGGGAATCCGAAACAGATCGGATTCCCGGTTGGCTTTGTTGTCTCGCTCGTCAATGTGTTACTTTCAGGGCCGCATATTTGCAAAATTGAAAGTTTTCCCAAAAATTTCGGTTAACACCCGATAAATAAGATAAAGGATAAGTTTATTTTCATAAATTAAGCAAATAATCCTTTTCAAACATCCGATTTTGCCAATTCACACAACAGATGAAAAAAACTTCAATCTGGTGGTTGCTATTTTTAAAAAAACTTCGTAACGTTGTAACCGTATTGAACAGCCCCCGGGAAGAACAAGGAAGATCCAACCGGAGATTTACGCCCGAAGACCCCCTCCTTTCGCCGCTTGAAAGAGGGATCTCGCTCCAAAACAAACCCGAACATGAAATAACCGTCATATGGCCCAAGAAGGAGCCTCGAATCCTTCCTATTGTTTAATCCCCTAAACTCCCTCTCCATGAAAAACCCTTTCTACAAATTCCTGCTGATGGGCGCCCTGCTCCTGGGCGTAACAAGCTGCTCGGATGACAACACGGAAAGCTCCTCGACACCGAGCTTCGCGATCTCCGTCCCCACCGCCGAGAACTACGAGATTCTCGTAGCCGACAAGGCCAAGGAGGGCGACGAGGTATCGCTGGTCGTCACCCCCGCAGATGGTATGGAAGTCGTATCGGTATTCTATAACGATAGCCCTGCACGTTCGTCTCCTCGGAGGCCGAAACCAATGCCGCACAATATACCTTCGTCATGCCCGCCTGCGACGTGACGCTCACGGCCGAAGTCCGCGAAATGGCTCCGTCGGAATATGCGATCCACTACGAAAACGAGGACGAATTCTACTTCTCGGATGTCCCCTCCACGGCCCTGGCCGGCAGTGAGGTCTCCTTCATGATCACCGTCACCGACCTCTCGATCGGCATCACACGGGTCTCCTACGGTCTTGAGGCCGAGGAGTTCTGCGAGCCGAACAACGTCGATGTCGGTCCCGACTACAAGCGCTACAGTTTCACGTTCACGATGCCCGACCATGAGGTGAGCCTGCTCGCGGCCGCTGCCATCGCGTACAACGACATCACTCGCATCGGCGACGAACACGCCCGCGTACGTCTCGTCAACTCGATCATCAAGGACGAGAACGGCGACCCGCTGACCGACGAAAACGGCGAGTACATCTGCCGCAACTACTACGGACAGCTCGTGAAGTTCGTCTACGAAATCGAACTGGGCTACAACTACACCATGACGATCGTCGGCGACCGCACCGGAACCCACTTCGAGGACAAGATCTACTTCCTCGACAGTGACTTCGACGCCGGACAGTGCTGGGCCCTCGAGATGCCGGCCGAACCGATCACCTTCACCGTCGTCTCCTCCGAGAAGACCGACTTCGTCGGCAAACCCTTCGTCGGCAACTACAACGGATTCTTCATCAACACGACCCAGATCGGCAAACTCGAAAAGGCCGACGCCGCGAACCTCAACGTCGAACTGAAGACCAACACCGTCTTCGAGTTCAAGAGCTCCGACGTCAATGCCTACAACTTCCGCGGCATGATGAGCTACGACGAGAGCGACAACCAGTTCGAATACCTGCGCGAATCGTGCGACGGCTACGGCCTCTCGGGCTACTGGAGCGAGACGATGACGCTGGCCTGGGTGACCAACATCATCGAGGACATGCCCGAAAACACGCGCTTCTACATCATGAGCAAGGACGATCTCTCGAATTTCGTCTCGGCCGGCAATGCCGGTGGCACGAAGTACCTGCTCGAGGTGAAGACCGCACAGGGAACGCAACACTACCTCTTCGAGCGTGAGAACTACCGGCTGCGGACGGTCGATGTCGACTTCACCAGCGGCAGCTCGATCGGCGACGCCTCGGCCTCGGGCTACGTTGTGGAGGAGGGCGTCAAGCTGCTCAAGTACACCTGCGACGGCACCACGACGGACCTCATCGAAAAGGGCAAGGAGGCCGGCAGCTACAGCGGTTCGAACGGCGTGCTCGAACTCGACGGATTCGGCGGCGGCAAGATCGGCTCGCAGGAGGGTACCTACACCATCACCGACGGCATCGTGACGCTGACCTGCAACGGACAGGAGACCAAGTACAACATCGACATGAATGCCAAGACCTACAGCCTCATTGCCGACGACAGCGAATGGAACGGTCCCACCACCTTCTATGTCGAGGGCGACCAGATCGGCTACAACAAGAAGCCGGTCAAGGGCAGCATCAAGGTAACGCTCGACCACAACGCGCTGGGCAACTACGACAAGGGCAAGGCCATGTTCGTCGCTCAGTACTACAGCTCCAGCTACAGAATGGAGGATCTCGTCAGCGGTCTGGTATCCTACATTTTGGTATCCTACATTTACGACGCCAAGGCCTCGACGCTGACGCTCTCGCAGCTGCTGGTGGGTACGTCCAGCGGCGGTCTGCAGCGCATCGACATCGTCTTCTCCGTATCGCCGGACAAGCAGACGCTCACCTTCACCGGCATCGACCGTATCTACTCGACGAACAGCGCCTCGTACTACGTGACGGTAACGGATCTCGCCGTGCCGGCACAGGAGTAACCGACACGTCCGCGGCGGGGATCGCCCGCCCGGAGATGACTCTCTGAAACAGGAGCGGCAATTCCCCACAGGATTGCCGCTCCTGACTTTTTAGCTGCCGGGCACCGTGACAGACGTTCGACAGGCTTCTGCCGGCGGCGCCCCTTCGCAGATCGACCGTCTTCGGCACCACAGCCGCTGAAGAGCCTGCGGTCGCTGGAGAAACAGCGGTCGCACGAAAACCGGCTGCTGCTGGGGAATCGGCTGCAGCAGAGAAACCGGTTGCAGAAATATCGGCAGCCCAGGTGAGGCTGCCGCCTCGGGAGTGGATACGATTACCCCGGAGAAGAACCGGACGGCCGAAATCCCGGGCAGCAGCAAATTCCGGACAACTGAAATCCCCAACAGCCGCCCCCCGGACAGCCAGAATCCCGGGCAGCAGCAAATTCCGGACAACTGAAATCCCTCAACAGTCGCACCCCCGGACGGCCAGAATCCCGGGCAGCAGCAAATTCCGGACAACTGAAATCCCCCATCAGCCGCACCCCCCGGACGGCCGAAAACTTCAGACAGCCGAAAACCCGAACAGCCGCAAATCGAACGGTTCGTTTCCATTCACTCGCGAATCAACAAAAAAACGACCGGGACCCGCTCTGGGCCCCGGCCGTTTCGCATGCGCAGAGAATTAGCGCACGATGTTGGCGATCAGGAAGGTGGCAGCAACTGTCAGAATGGCGTAGAGCTCCGGGAAGGCGGCCAGAATCAGCGTCTTACCCATCACGTCGTGGCCGTTGCCGACAGCGGCGATACCGTTGGCGCAGACCTTGCCCTGATAGATGGCGGCGGCGAAGTTCACGATGCCGACCAGAATACCGGCACCCAGCACGGCGCAGGCCTGAACCATCGACGGGTTGGCCAGGAAGCCCTGTACCAGGAAGAAGCAGACGAATCCGTAAAGGCCCTGCGAACCGGGAAGCGCCGAAAGAATCATGTAGCTACCGAAAGCCGAATTGTTCTTTTTCATGGCTCCGACCGACGCCTGGCCGCAAATCGAAGTACCGATGGCAGAACCGATACCTGCCAGACCTACCATCAAGGCCACACCGACGTAGGCCAATACCAAAGCTGTTGTTTCCATAGTGTTTTGAATGAGTTTTTTGTTGTTATTGTTTCTTTTTACTTGTCCATTTTACGCAGCGGTTCGAACGAGCGCGTGCCCATCTCGAAACCGGCATTCTTGTAGAACTCCACGAAGGTCAGTCGCATCGGGTGAACGAACGACGAGATGGTCGACATGAAGAGGTTGATACCGTGGCCGATCACCAGAATCGGCAGCATGATCAGGATCCGCACGAAGATCCCCGCGCCGTCGGGGACGAAGCCCGCGGCCAGCGAGTTGAAGACCAGTGCCAGCACGCCGCCCGACAGACCGATGGCGAACAGACGGATGTACGACAGCACGTCGCTCAGCAGACCCGTGATGTTGTTGTAGAGGTTCCAGATGCCGGCCCCGAGGTTCAGCAGCGGGTTGCGGCCCGGCGAATTGAGGAACAGCAGCAGGAAGGCTCCGACGCCCATCGCCGCGTAGAAGGCCGGCGACGAGGTGGTGAAGCCCGGAATGACCCAGCGCTCATCGAGCATCTGCAGTCCTCCGGCCACCGAGGCCGACAGCAGGATGATGAACCACCCGAGCGATCCGAAGGCCTGGCGGATGCCGAAGGTCCGCACCGTCGTGACGAGGTTGATCGCCATACCGAAGAGGATCTGCACCATGCCGATGGCCAGTGCCACGGAGAAGAACTTGTTCTGGAAGTCGTAGAAGTGGAACAGCGGCTGGCCGTCGGCACCCGTCGGCACCCAGCTCTGCATGCTCACCCCGAAGAACGAGCCGCAGAAACCGCCGAAGACCACCGTGGCGATGGCGCACATCGTGGCGAACCACGCCGCACGACGCATCATGCCCGGCTGGCGGTTCTTGTGCAGCATCCACAGGCCCATGGCCAGCAGCACGAGACCGTAGCCCGCATCGTTCAGACAGATGCCGAAGAAGAGCATGTAGAACGGGGCGAAGAAGGGCGTCATGTCCACCGTGCCGTACTTCGGACGCGCATAGAGGTTGCCGACCATCTCAAAGATCCGGGCGAAGCGGTTGTTCTTCAGCTTGACCGGCGTATCGTCCTCGGGCGTCGGGTCGCTCTTGATCCACACCACGTTGGGGTAGCTCTCCAGCAGGGCGTCGACCTTCGACGAGGTTTCTGTCTCGGCCCACCCCTCGAGGATGAGCAGCCGGCCGTCGGCCTCCTTTCCGGCCGAGGCAACCACCCGGATGCCCTGCAGCCGCTCCTTGAGTTCGGCAGCATAGCTCCGCAGCAGTGCCTCCGAAGCCGCCACGCGGGCGAACTCCGCATCCAGCGCCCCGAGTTTTTCACGCTCGGCAGTGATGCGGCGCTCCGCCTCGCGGATATCCATCTGCGGGGTCTTCATCTCCTGGGCGTCGAGCGAAAGCTCCTCGCCCGGGGTCGTCACCACGACAAACCACACCGTCGACGCACTGCGCGAGATCTCTGTCAGCGTCCACCGCTGCGACCACTCGTCCTGCAGTTTGTCGAAGACGCCGCGCGGCGCCGAGAAGTAGCGCAGCACGACCCCCTGAGCGGCCAGCCGCTCGGTCTGCGAGACGTCGAATGCCCCCCACGGGCGCAGTTCGTCGGCCGCCTTCTCCAGGCGCGTGATCTCGGCCCGGATGGCCGTCGCCTCGCGCTGCGCCGCCACGTAGTGTTCGTACGTCTCGCGACCCGTGGCGAAGGGTTCGCCGCGAAGCCCGTCGTGCGACGCATCGGCCCGGAACTCCTTCAGGAACTCCGCAGCCTTCGCACAACCCTCGATGTCGAGCAGCAGCTGGCGGTCCTCCTCCGAGGGCTCCCAGCCCCGGGTGGTGATGTCCACCAGCCCGAGTTCACGCAGCCGCTCGATGAAATCCTCACGCTGTGCCGCATAGAGCACAAGGTCGTATTTCGACATTCTGGCTATCATAGCATCGCGCCCTCCCCGGCGGCCTGTTGTTTGTTTTTCACGATCTTCTGGGCCGACTTCGAGAGATTCTCCTCGTCCTCCATGAAGCGTTTGATCTTTCGTATGGCATCTTCGTAGCCCGGAATCTGGACCTTCTCGTAGAGGTTCACCTTCTGCGTCGTCTTCCGCCGCGCGAAATCCAGCAACTCCATCCGACGGTTGTAGACCTCATACTCAAGTTCCAGTCGCGTCAGCCGCTTGAGGATCTCCACGCCGTCGGCATACCACGCCGGCGACGAGAACAGATCGTAACCCTTCTCCTCGAAGCGGACACCCTCCAGCACCGGAATGCGGACCCCCGCAATCTTCTGTACCGCCAGGTCCACGTCCGCTATGCGGAGCAGGTCACTGTCAAACTCACCCCACAGCGATACCATGTAGTCGTACTCGCCCTTCAGGGCCTCGAGCCGCTGCCGGTAGTCGCCCGCGGAGTCCTTCGCCTTCTTCACCTCGGAACGCAGCGCCGACTCCTTGCTCTTGATCGTCGGGAGCGCCTTCTGGCGCATCTTCAACTGCTTGCCGAGTTCGCCCAGCGAGGTCTTGTTATATTGAAACTTGATGGCCATCGTGCGTTACGCCTCCTTCCAGTATTTCTTGATAAGCTCCTCCTTGATGGCGACCTCCTCCTTCGAGAAGTACTTCGCGAAGAGGCTCCACGCCGTGTCGAGCATCTCCGTGATGCCGATGTTGACGTCGATCGCCAGCAGTTTTTCCGAGTAGTCCCGGGCGAACTTCAGCGCCCGTTCGTCGTAGTCCGACAGATCGAAACCGTTCTCGAGTTTCGTCTTGGCGTTGGCCGCATCGGCATACAGTCGCACGCAGGCGTTCATCACCTGCGGGTGGTCCTCACGCGTCTTCTTGCCGATGACGAGCTGCTTCAGACGCGACAGCGAACGGAACGGGTCGACAATGACCTTGCCCGTATCCGAGTCGTTGCGCAGGAACAGCTGGCCTTCGGTGATGTAACCCGTGTTGTCGGGCACGGCATGCGTGATGTCGCCGCCCGAAAGGGTCGTCACGGCGATGATCGTGATCGAGCCGCCGTTGGGCAGCTGCACGGCCTTCTCGTAGATCTTCGCCAGATCCGAGTAGAGCGAACCCGGCATCGAGTCCTTCGACGGAATCTGGTCCATACGGTTCGAGACGATGGCCAGCGCATCGGCATAGAGCGTCATGTCCGTGAGCAGCACCAGCACCTTCTCGCCCTTGTCGACGGCGAAGTACTCGGCGGCCGTCAGCGCCATGTCCGGGACGAGCAGTCGCTCGACGGGCGGGTTCTCCGTCGTGTTGACGAACGAGACGATACGGTCCAGTGCACCGGCGTTCTCGAAGACCGACTTGAAGTAGAGGAAGTCGTCATTCGTCAGACCCATGCCGCCCAGGATGATCTTGTCGGCCTTGGCGCGCAGCGCCACGTTGGCCATCACGGCGTTGTAGGGCTGGTCCGGATCGGCAAAGAAGGGGATCTTCTGACCCGTCACGATCGTGTTGTTCAGGTCGATGCCGGCGATACCCGTGGCGATCAGCTCCGAGGGCTGGATACGCTTGAAGGGGTTGACCGTCGGGCCGCCGATCTCGCGGGCCTCGCCCTCGACGATCTCTCCGCCCTCGAGCGGCTCGCCGTAGGCGTTGAAGAAGCGGCCGGCCAGGGCGTCCGAAACCCGCAGCTTCGGCGGTTCGCCGTGGAATATCACCTCCGAGTTGGTCGAGAGCCCCTCGGTGCCGGCGAAAACCTGAAGCGTCACGTTTTCGCCCATAATCTTCACCACCTGGGCCAGTTTTCCGCCCACGGTGGCCAGTTCGTCGTTGCCGACGCCCTGTGCCCGGAGCGTCACCGTCGCCTTGGTGATGTTGTCAATCCGGGTATATATCTTCTGAAATGCGCGTGTTGTCATGGTTTACTTGTTTTTTTCACTCACGTACTCTTCGATCTGTCGCTTGTAGTTCTCGAACTTCTCCGACTTCCACTCCGAGTAGTTCATCTGGCGGAAGAGGTTGATCAGACCCTTGAAGAACTGCGAGCACTCCTCGAAATCGGCAAACGAGAAGCTCTTGCGGCAGATCCCCAGCACCATCTCGTACATCATCTTCTGACGCTCGATCGGGCAGTTGGCGTCGATGGCGTCGAAGGCGTCCTGCTGCAGGATCACGAAGTCGATCAGCTCCGACTTCCAGAACCGCTCGTGGTACTCCACCGGCACACCGTCGTCACCCAGAATGTTGATCTGGTCGTTAGCCTCCTTGCCGCGCTGCACGAGCGTCTTGCCCGCATAGACCAGGTCGACCCAGTCCTTCTCGATGTGCGAGTCGAGGTATTCGCGGATCTCGGGATACTCCAGGTATTTCGAATAGGACTCCAGCGGGTCGATGGCCGGGTAGCGCTTCGAGTCGGCACGCCCCTGCGAAAGGGCGTAGAAGCAGCGTGCCGCCTTCTTGGTCGACTCCGTCACAGGCTCCTTGAGGTTACCGCCCGCGGGCGACACCGTACCGAGGAACGTCACCGAACCCGTCTCTCCGTTGGTCAGCTTCACCAGACCGGCCCGCGAGTAGAAGTTCGAGATAATGGCCGAGAGGTCCATCGGGAAGGCGTCCTGACCCGGAAGCTCCTCCAGACGGTTCGACATCTCGCGCAGCGCCTGGGCCCAGCGCGACGTCGAGTCGGCCATCACCAGCACCTTCAGACCCATCGAGCGGTAGTACTCGCCGATGGTCATACCCGTGTAGACCGACGCCTCACGCGCCGCAACGGGCATGTTCGACGTGTTGCAGATGATGATCGTACGCTCCATCAGCTTGTGGCCCGTGCGCGGGTCGACCAGTTCGGGGAACTCCTTGAAGATCTCCACCACCTCGTTGGCACGCTCGCCGCACGCCACCATGATGATCACGTCGGCATCGGCCTGTTTCGAGATGGCGTGCTGCAGCACCGTCTTGCCGGCGCCGAACGGCCCCGGAATGAAGCCCGTACCGCCCTCGGCCATCGGGTTGAAGGTGTCGATGGCGCGCACGCCCGTCTCCATGACGCGCGACGGACGCGGCTTCTCCGTGTAGCAGCGGATGGCCTGCTTGACGGGCCACTTCTGCACCATCGTGATCTCGTAGTCGCGCCCCTCGGCGTCGGTCACCACGGCCACCGTGTCGCGCACCTTGTACTTGCCGGCCTTGGCCACGCTCTTGACCGTATAGTGGCCGGTCATCGTGAAGGGGACCATGATCTTGTGCATGACCCACTGCTCCTTGACCTCGCCCAGCCACGAGGCGGCCGAGACCTTGTCGCCGGCCTTGGCCAGCGGCGTGAAGTCCCACTCGGCCTCGAAGTCGACCGGATCGGTGATCGATCCGCGGGCAATGAACAGACCCTCCATCTTTTCGAGGTCGTTCTGCAGACCGTCGTAGTTGCGCGACAGCAGACCCGGGGCGAGCGTCACCTCGAGCATGTGCCCCTCGAACTCGACCCGGTCGCCGATCTTCAGCCCGCGCGTGCTGTCAAAAACCTGCACATAGGCCGCATCGCCTATGACCTTGATGACCTCGGCCATCATCTTCGTATCACCCGTCCACACGTGGCAGATCTCGTTCTGGCCAACGGGTCCGTCGGCCTTGACGATCACGATGTTGGAGATGATACCGTTTACACGTCCTGTTGTTTTCATCGTATCTTTTTATTGTTTATTTTCAATCAGTTCACGGCCGTCCAGCTCCGCCATCAGACGGGCGAACATCTCGCGGCCGCGGGCGGCGTCGAGGCGCGTCCAGCGGGCCACGATATTGACCCGCACCAGGTAGGAGAGGATGGCGTCGATCGTGAAGTAGTCGAACGTGGCCAGCTCCGAGGCCTCCGTCCAGCGGATCTGATCCAGCTTGCGCTCCTTCTCCAGGAGGTTCGTCTCGTCGTTCATCGCCGCGATCACCGCGTCGATCCAGGGCAGCTCGCCGCGCAGGCCGAAGTCGGCCGCCGAGCTGCGCTGCAGCTGTTCGACCACGTCGCCGCCGCCGACCACCGTCTCCTCGATCGAACGACCCGTCGCGCGGGCCGCCACCGCAGCCGTGACGTTGCGCAGCGTGCGGTCGAAGCCTGACCAGGCGCGCATGAAACGGTTCGAGGAGCCCTCGCAGAGCCCGTAGTAGGCTCCGAAAAGCTCCTTTTCGAATCGATGCGCCGTATCGACCGTCTCGGCATCCTCCCCCTCGGGATTGGCATAGGCCCGCACCACGCGTGCCAATGCCTCGGGAAGCCGCTGCGGACTCTTCAGTTCGTCGGCGAGCTCCTCGCGGGTGAAGTTGCCCAGCGGGTTGTGCGCCGCGCGTCCGCTGCGCAGGGCCGCCAGATTCTCGCAGTCGTAGTAGCCGTAGAGCAGGCGGACCGTCCGGGCATCACGCCGGGAGACCCCTTCAAGAATCTCGTCGATGATCGCGCGGGCGTCGAAACCCTTCGTGTCGGCATCGAGCGAGTACTCCCTCAGCGAGGCTACCAGACTATAATATTGCTTTGCAAACATGCCTCTAAGCCTTGAACAACAGTTGGTAAACCTTCTCACGGAGGTATTCGCCCAGCAGCGCCTCCAGATCGGCATCCGTGAACGAGATGTAGTAGCCGCCCTGCTTGGGGCCCACCTTGAAGCCCGACTTCACCTCCTGGGACCAGCCCACCTCGACTCCGGCATCGAGCAGTGCCTTGGCGCTGCCGGCGAAGGCGGCATCAAGCTTCGCACGCTCCGCCTCGGGAAGAAGGGCCTGCAGAGAGACCTTGCCCGAATCGCTGCCGTTCCAGTTGCGGGCCACCGAGACGAGCATCTCCTCAAGGAACTTCGGATCCAGCGCTGCGGCCTTCACCCCCTCGCCGGTCGACCGGGCGACGATCATCGAGGCGATCTCCGACTTGATCTTCGAGACGGCCTGTTTGCCGGCCAGCGAGATCTCCGTCAGGGTGTTTTTCTCCACATCCTCGGCCTTGGTCTCGGCCTTGCGCACGATCTCCGCAGCCCGGGCTTCGGCCTCGGCCACGATCTTCCGAGCCTCCTCCTTGGCTTCGGAGACCAGTTTGTCGGCCTCGGCGCGACCTTTCTCCAACCCCTCGTCGTAGAGTTTGCGGGTCAACTCTTGCAGTTTGTTTTCCATAGTATGATTGAGTTTTGATTATTGTTTTTCATTTTCGCCTACAAATATATAAAAGATTACGAATAAAACGCAGCCGCCTCCGACAATTTATCCGCTTTTGGCGAATTTCGCACACAAACGGGGCAGACCGCTCCCCAAAACGGAATCACCCCTGCCACGATTCGCGTGACAGGGGTGATTTTTTTAAAAACCGGAAAGGCGGCTCCGGCCGGCCGATCAGTAGGTGAACTCGACGTCGCTCTTGCGGAAGCGCAGAATTCGGGTATCCTTCGTCCCGGCTCCATTCTTGGAGAGATGGAGGTTCGTCATGCCGCCGTTGATGTACCAGCCCGAACCCTCGGGCGAGTAGACGCCGAAGAGGATGTTGTTGTAGTGGTTCGAGTGGCGGATGCCGTCGGCGTTCCACTGGGCGGCGGGTCCGTACCAGGTGATTCCCTCGTCGTCGGGGAAGTCGGGGCTCCACATCCGCACGCTGAGCAGTTCGTTAAGCGTGAGCGACCCCACCGTGACGTCACTGCGCCGCTGCTGGCTGCGCTTGACGGTCGAATGGCCCTCCCACGGCACGCGGATCGTGTGCGTTCCGCTCCACATCATCCAGACGTAGTCCGTAGCGTCGAAGACGCGGTTGTAGACCTCCATCGAGGGCAATTCATAGCCGTCGGGCGACAGGGCGTCGGGCGGCAGCTTGTTGATGTGCGCCGAGACGTCCGTCGTGAACCCCTCGAGCACCGCCTTGCCATCCTGTTCGACCACGCGCAGCCCCTTGCCACTGTCGCCCTGATAGGCCCACTCCCAGAGGTCGCGGTAGGCCTCCGGCGAACAGCTCGCCAGGTAGTCGTAGAGGCTCTTGCCCGCCTCGACGGCCGGATCGGCCGACGAGAGGATCTGATCCTCGAAGCGGCGCGAATCGCCCCGCGCGTTGTACTTGCACCACCACACGCCGTGGAACCACGTCACCGGAAGCCCCCAGTTGCGGCGGACGATCGTGTACTCCTCGCGCTGCGAACCGTCCGCACGGTTGCTCACCACCAGGCGGGCCGCCTGCCGGCGTCCGTCGGCCGTGCGGTCGTTCGGGCGCCAGCCCCCCACCACCCGGCGGGTATTCGGGTCGTCGGGCGCCTCGCCGATGCGGACCCACGGATCCTCACCGTCAAACTCCACGGTCAGCTGCTTTCCCTCCGGCAGCACGAAGCGTCCCAGCTCGTTGTCGACGTAGCGGGCGAAGTCGACCGTATAGTCCGCGTTGTCGAAATCGAGACCGCCCTCGATGCGCGTCGGATTGGCCGCCAGGCGAAGCACGATCCGATCCTCGGGGTAGACCTGCTCAAGCCCCTTGCGGCGGAAGCGCACGGCCACCTCCTCGGCCGGGCGGTTCGGGGCGAAGAGCGACTTGCGGATCCGGAAACGGTTCATATCATCGAGTCCGGTGCCCGTCGAGACCTCCTCGACCGTCAGCGGGAACTCCGTCAGCGGAAGCACCTCCAGCTGGCTGTCGCACGCCACCGTGAGGAGGATCTCCGTGGCCGTGTAGGGCAGTTCGAGGGCCGTGGCGTCCTCGACGATCCGCACGTCGGAGGGGATCTCCGAACGGTCGGCGTCGACCCGCAGCACGGCATCGAAATCGGGCTGGAGATCGCTCTCACCGCCGTCGCCCCACGCCTCGACAACGAGCTGCGCCTCGGCATCCGAAACATCCTTGCGCACGGTCACCGTATAGACATGGTTGCGCTCGATCGGCTCAGGAAGCGTCCCTTCGAGCGTCGAGCTGCGGCCGTCGATCTCCACCTCCAGCCGCACGCGCACGCCGACCCCGGTCTGTTCGTAGAGGTAGGCCACGCCCGGCGTATCCTCGCTCACGGGCCATGCCGCCTCCACCGTTCGATCCATCTGCGGGGTTCCGCCCGGTGTGGCCGGGCCGCCGTCTCGCGGCAGCAGATAGCCCGCCGAGGCGGCATCGAGCAGCGTCAGCGACCCGACCGAGACCGTGCCCGCCACCCGC
>ENA-OPBO01000275-OPBO01000275.1-human-gut-metagenome-genome-assembly--contig:-NODE-275-length-45903-cov-8.424882_pt1 | contig 45903 bp, 32 predicted proteins | sample MGYA00241071_ERZ501458 | MGnify/ENA primary metagenome ERZ501458 (study PRJEB25962, sample SAMEA2042509) | human gut metagenome | biome: human gut; feature: human-associated habitat; material: faeces... | reverse complement strand
TTTATGAGATAAAAACTTATCTCATTCTCAATCACTTATAAAAAATACGTACTTTCTTACGATTAAACTGGCAGTTTATTACGGTTAAACTAGCAGTTTATTTTTAATAAAGGAAAATAAACTGGTATGTTGCTGCGTATCAACTAGTTGCATGTTTGTGTGCAATATGCTTGTTAATGACTTGCAGAGCTTAATTTTTTTTGATAAAATGAGGTAATTGAAGATATGCCCAAATCAGGAAAGCGAATAATTCGTATGGTTTAAAGTGATATAGTGAATGGGACATTTTCCTGTTTGGGCATACTATTATTTTTTAATAACTAAATATTATACTTAAGATTATGGCTGATATGGATGGATTTAAAGAAGCTGTCAATTTTGGTGTAGGACAGACAGCTTCGGATACAGGATTTCATGTGAAAGGTGCTTCATGTATGAGTTGGGGAATGAAAGATCGCCTTTCTCGTATCTTCAATCCCCAAACAGGACGTACGGTAATGTTGGCGTTCGATCATGGTTTTATCATGGGACCCACTTCCGGATTGGAACGTATTGATCTTAATATTGTTCCTTTGGTTCAATATGCTGATTGCTTAATGTGTACACGAGGCATATTGAGAACTTCGATTCCGGCCAATGTAAACAAACCGGTTTGTTTGCGTTCAGATGCAGGTTCGACCATTCTTACGGAGTTGAACCGTAATGTTCTTATAGACGTAGAGGATGCAATTCGCTGTAATGCTTCAGCTATGGCTGTTATGTTCTCGGCAGGTGATGGTGAACAAGAAGCGATTACTGCCGCCAATTTGGTTCGGGCTGTCGATTTGGGCAATCGTTATGGCATCCCCGTTATGGGTGTAACAGCTGTAGGTAAACAAATGGCTCGCGATGCCCGTTATTTTGCCTTGGCTTCACGTGTCTGTGCCGAAAACGGTGCATCTATTGTGAAAACATACTATTGTGACGGCTTCGAGAAGATTGCAGCTTCTTGTCCTGTTCCGGTAGTGATAGCCGGTGGCAAAAAGTTGCCTGAGCTGGAAGCTCTGGAACTTTGCTATAAAGCCATAAACGATGGTGCAGCTGGTGTGGATATGGGACGTAATGTGTTCCAGAGCGAATCGCCTGCCGCTATGATTCAGGCTGTACATGCAGTAGTACATGACGGGTTGACACCCAAACAGGCATTTCAATTGTTTGAGGAACTTGCTAATAAGTAAATCATGCATAGAATTTTTGTTTTAATAAGTAGTTTGGCTTTGTTCCTGTCGCTGGCTTCATGCGGGCAGGAACAGGTCAAACTGTTGCTCGGTGGTTCAGGTTGGAACAAAGTTGTAATCATTGATAAGTCAACAAAACAAGTAGAATGGGAGTATCCTTTGGAAGAAGGTTGGGAATGCAATTCGGTAGCTTGTACTCCCGAAGGTAACATTCTCTTTTCTTATCGAAAAGGGGCTAAAGTCGTGACTAAAGATCATCAGGAAGTTTGGAATATTTCTGCGCCTGAAGGGTGTGAAATGCAGACAGCCCGTGTATTGCCTGATGGTAATATTCTGTTGGCTTGGACCGGCCATCCGGCTGTTATAATGGAGGTAGACAAGACTGGTAAAGAACTTCGCCGTACAGAATATGAGACGGGTATCGAACATCCTCATGCGCAGTTTCGTCAAGTCAATAAGAATGCTGCCGGTAACTATCTGATACCATTAATGGGAGGAAAAAACGTTTGTGAAGTTTCACCCGAAGGAAAGTTGATCCGATCGGTCGAATTTGACGGGAATTATTTCACAGTACTTCATGATGAAGGTAATGAGTATTGGGTAGCTTGTGGGGATCGGCATACTTTGCTCAAAGTAGACATGCAAAACGGAAAAGTGATACAGCGATTCGGAGAGAATGATATTCCTCAGATACGTCTTTTCTTTGTAGCAGGGCTTTGTAAATCGGAGAACGATGGCTTGTACGTATGTAACTGGCAGGGACATGACAAGACTGCTAAAGAAATGAATACTCCTCAGCTGTTTGAGATAGATAATTCTGGTCATGTCTTATGGGAGTTGAACGATAATATGCGTTTTGGAATGATATCTGACGTATGTATTATGAAATAAACTAAAAAGAATAATGATGGGGGTAAGATTGGATGTCATAGCTGGGCCGTGTAGTGCGGAATCCCGACAGCAAATTCTGGAAACTGCTGAAGGGCTGAAGAATGCAGGAATTTCAGTAATGAGGGCAGGTTTGTGGAAGCCTCGTTCTCGTTGTGGAACATTCGAAGGGGTAGGAGTACAGGCGTTGCCTTGGCTTAAAGATGCGAAAAACTTATATGGGTTGAAGGTCATGACAGAAGTTGCTTTGCCTTCCCATGTCGAAGTTGCGCTAAAAGAGGGGATAGACATGCTTTGGATTGGAGCACGTACTACGGTGAATCCATTTATGATATCCGAACTGGCAGAGGCTTTGCGTGGGGTCGATATTCCTGTGTTTATTAAAAATCCGGTGAATCCGGATTTACCTCTTTGGATGGGATGTGTTGAGCGTTTGTTGCGGGTCGGAGTTTGTCGGATTTCGTTGATTCATCGCGGCTTTTGTCTGCTCGATAATACTCCTTATCGTAATACTCCTCTTTGGGGACTTGTAGATGAGATGCACCAGGAATTTCCAGATTTTCCTGTTTATTGTGACCCTAGTCATATTGCCGGAAAACGAAATCTTTTGCTCCAGCTGTGCCGTGATGCAATAACACATCATAATGATGGACTTTTTATAGAGTGTCATTGCTGTCCGGATAAGGCTCTGTCTGACGCAGCTCAACAAGTGACACCTGCAGAACTGAATAAGCTTCTGGCAGCCTTGTAAGATATAAGCTTATAAGGCTTTTAATAAATCCTTTTTATTTATCTGACGACTACTATGAAACATTTTTATTGTATTTTATCAGCCTTTATTATAGGTATTGGAACGGGATTCTCCCAAAATCGTTATACGGATTTGGTGGAGCGTATGAGTTTCTATTCAACAGACAGTTATCGGGCTGCTGTGAATGATTTGAAGCAGAAATTTCCAGGGACTTATCATCCGGGAGATAAGTGGGAGAAGGCTCTTGAGGAATTGGAACAGAATCGTAAAGTGTATACAGACGGACTACAGCAACAAGATGCAAAGATTGAAAAGAAGGTAGTTCGTTTGCTTGATTGTCTTGACGCAGCCCTTTTAGCCAACCCTTTGTTGGAAGGAAAGAAAGTGGTGGCTATCAAGCGTGAATTGGGGAAAAATGACAGAAAAGCTATGAGTCGGCAATTGGGTATTGCACCGAGTAATTTTCAGAACAATTCAGAAATATCCAATCCTCAGAAAGGGTGGAATAACCAGTTTGTAGTACTTAAACCTGAAGACGGGAAGGTGCTGCAGGATGAACTTTATTCTCCACCAGCAGGAATGATCGTGTCCGATCCGGAACCTTATTTTGATGGAACCAAATTAATGTATTCATCAATCGGAACTTCCAATCGCTGGCATTTGTTCGAGTTGGATGTACGTAACGGTCAGACTCGGCAGTTAACTCCGGATACTTATAAGGATTTTGACAGTTTCGACGGCTGTTATACCCCCGAAGGAAATTACATTTTCTGTTCTACGGGAACTTTCTTGGGATTGCCTTGTACTAACGGAGGAAATAAGATGTGTGGACTGTTCAGTTATAATCCGAAGACCGATCAGACACGTCAGCTTACGTATGACCAGGATAGTAACTGGGGACCGGTAATGATGGAAAATGGAACTGTATTGTATCAGCGTTGGGAATATGCTGATTTGCCTCATTCCAATTCTAGAATCATGTTTACCATGAATCCGGATGGAACAACACAAACCTCTTTTTATGGATCGAATTCTTATTTTCCTACTTCTTTTTTCAATGCAAGACCTATACCCGGTAAACCTTCTTGTATTGTAGGGATAGCTACCGGACATCATAGCGTATCCCGTAGTGGTCGTCTGCTTATTATTGATACCCGTTTGGGCAGGCACGAGGCCGAAGGGGTAGTTGCGGAGATTCCGTATGTGGGGCGTAAAGTGGAACCATTGGTGCGAGATAGATTGCCCGATGGAGTATGGCCACAATTTCTTCAGCCTTTCCCTTTAAATGAGAACTATTATGTTGTCTCCATGAAGAATTCTCCTCAAAGTTTGTGGGGAGTTTATCTGGTAGACCGTTTTAACAATCGGACGCTTATCGCATCCGAGGAAGGTTATTGTTATCTGGAACCGGTGCTGCTTGAACCGGTGAAGAAGCCAGCGGTAATTCCCAATCGGGTAGATATGACGAAACAAACGGCAACAGTTTTTCTACAGGATGTTTATCATGGCGATGGTTTGAAAGGAATTCCACGTGGTACGGTAAAGAAACTACGTATAGGATCGTTCGATTTCAGCCCGCTCCGTCAGGGAGGTCTGTTGGGAACTATCGGTATGGACGGACCATGGGACATCAAACGCATATTGGGAGAAGTGGATGTTGAGGAAGATGGTTCTGTCATGTTTACGATTCCAGCCAATACACCGGTGTTTGTACAGCCGCTCGATTCAGAAGGTAAAGCATTGCAGGTGATGAGAAGCTGGTTTACGGGAATGCCGGGCGAAACAGTGTCTTGTATAGGTTGTCATGAAGATAAGAATACAATTCCGGTTCCCAAGATGACAAAGGCTTCAAGAAAGCAGCCGCAAGAGATTCGTGAGTGGTATGGTAAAGAAAGAGGATTCAGCTACCGCCACGAAGTTCAGCCGATATTGGATAAGTATTGCGTCGCTTGTCACAATCGTGAAAACGATCCCCAGGTTCCTTATTTGAAAGGAGATAAATGGATTACGGATTGGAGATCACAAATCAGTGGTTGCGCAGGAAGCGATTATGGAGGACATTTCACTTTGTCTTATGCTAATCTGCATCGTTATGTACGTCGTCCTGGAATAGAAAGTGATATGCACATGTTGGTGCCGATGGATGTGCATGCCGATCAGACGGAACTGATGCAGATTCTTCAAAAGGGACACCATAATGTCCGATTGGATCGTGAGGCGATAGAAAAACTTTCCTGTTGGATCGATTTTAATGCACCTTTCCATGGACGTCGTTCAGACATTCCTAATTATCCGGATACCAAACAAAGCAAAGAATTGCGGGAACTCTATCGCGAAATGTTTGGTGCCCCCAAGGTAGATACGGAATGGCTTCCTGAAATTCCACAGAATATTGAAGCTGCCATGCCAGAAGCTTTACAAAAAGAGATTGGTGATACCTTGCTGTCTGGTTGGCCATTTTATGATCCGCAGAAATCTGTATATGGTAGTTGGGGAAATACTTATTGGAAACAATTGAATTTAGGTAATTTCCAAAAAACAATTGATTTGGGCAATGGAGTAACGTTGGAACTGGTGAAGATACCGGCAGGTAGTTTCATTATGGGAAGTCAGCGTCATCCGGACGAAATGCCTCAGACTGTGGTTCAGATAGACAAAGCTTTCTGGATGGGGCGGTTTGAAATCACCAATCGGCAATTCCGGCAATTCGATCCTACTCATGACAGCCGCGACGAACACAGGCACGGTTATCAGTTTGGACGTAGAGGCTATTCTATGAATGGAGAGGAACAGCCGGCCGTACGTGTTTCATGGCAGGACGCTATGGATTTCTGCAAATGGCTTTCTGAGAAAACAGGGATGAAGTTTACACTGCCTACCGAAGCTCAGTGGGAATGGGCTTGTAGGGCCGGTAGTGATACTCCTTTCTGGTTTGGTGCATTGGATGCCGATTTCTCTTCTTATGCCAATATGGGAGATATCCGCTTGAGAGAGTTTGCCTCGTGTACAGCATTTAAGAATTATGAAAGTGTGAAGGTTATTCCTAATCCGAACAAATATGATGATTGGATTCCACGTGATACTCTTTACAATGACGGAGGATTTATATCGGAGCCTGTAGGCCGGTATTTACGTAATGCTTGGGACTTGTTCGATATGCATGGTAATGCATGGGAATGGACTCGGTCGGCTTATATGCCTTATCCATACTCGGATATTGACGGGAGAAATGAGACTGACGAGAAAAAAGAAAAAAGGGTGGTACGTGGTGGTTCGTGGTACGACCGTCCTTATCGTGCGACTTCTTCATTCCGTCTGCCTTATCGGGAATACCAGAAAGTATATAATGTAGGATTCAGGGTAGTTATGTTGGAGGAATGATGATGTATAAGGTTTGCCTTATTGGACTTATGGCAATAGCCAGCATAACATGTTGCGCTGCAGAACGGTTGCTGCTGGCTGGTTGTGGATGGAAAAAAATAGTTGTGTTGGATAAAAAATCTGGGACTATCGAATGGGAACATGCCTTGGCTTCGCAAGAAGATTGCAATGATGTAGAATTAACCCGGGAAGGAAACATTTTATATGCATATCGGGGTGGAGCTCGTTTGATAAACAGTAAACATGAAATTCTTTGGGATTTTAAAGTACAGAAAGGAGAGGAACTTTATACAGCTACACAGTTGCCAGACGGCAGGTATATGCTTGCTGTTTGTGGTATTCCTTCTCGTATCATAGAATTGGATAATTCAGGTAAACTGCTTATGGAGTTAAAGTTTGATACGGGTATAAAAAACGTGCATGGGCAGTTTCGCCAAATACAAAAGCTTGATAGCGGGAATTATCTGATTCCGTTAATGGAAAAAGGAGAAGTCGTAGAAATGAATCCTGAAGGTATTTTTCTGAAGCGGGTGAAATGTGGAGGGATGCCTTATTCACTGTTTCCTTTATCTGATAACCGATGGCTTGTCTCTTGTGGCGATGGACATAATTGGGTAGAATTAGATTGGACAAACGGAAAAATACTTCGGATAATGGATGATAAGTTATTAGGGTATAAAATTCATTTTGCGGCAGAAGTTAGTTGTAGCGCGAGTGGGAATATGTTCTTTTCAAATTGGAATGGACATACCAAAGATAAGTCGCAACCCTTGTTGATGGAGCTGGAGCAGAGAGGAAAAGTAGTTTGGAAACTTTATGCAAGTCCGGAGATACAGAATATTTCTTCGGTTTTCTGGTTTAATAGGGAAATAGGAGAGCCTATTAAAAAACTTATCAGTAAATGAGAAAATAGATAAAGATATGAAGAAGTTTTTTGCTTTATTATTATTGGGTGCTGTAAGTTCAGGCTGGAATTTACATGCTCAAAAAGGATATCCTCAAAGAGAACATGTAAATGATTTGTTTGTTCACTTTCAGTCACCTCCCGAAGGTTATGGTGAGGTTCCATTTTATTGGTGGCAGGCTGATACTTTGACTCGCGAACGCTTGACCTGGCAATTGGATGAGCTGGCACAGAAAAAGATTTCCAGTCTGCAGATCAATTATTCGCATACAGACGACCGGAAAGGATATTTCTGGGGAAGCAGTTTGAAGTCTCAGCCCGCTCAGTTTACGGATGAATGGTGGGAGTTGTTCGGATGGTTTATGCAAGAGGCGGCCAAACGAAACATGACGGTATCGGTCAGTGATTATACATTGGGGTTAGGGCAAGGCTATGCATTGGATGAAGTCCGTGCATTGCATCCGGATATCGTAGCTTCACAATTAGTTTTCGATTGTGTGGAAATAAGTGATGGGCGTTTGTCTATGAACATTAAAGAGAACTTGCTTTCTGTGGTAGCTTTTAATGCTTCCAACCCGGAGGAATGTGTAGACTTGACCTCTAAAGTATCTGGCAACCGTCTGGAGTGGAACAATGAATGGAAGAATTGGAAGGTTGTAGCCGTTTACGCACAGAAGCAGGAGCGTAGTTATAATCCCATGCACCCGTTGGCGGGAAAAGAATATGTCCGGTGTTTTTTCCAACGTTTCGAGGATAAATTTCCGGAAACGTCAAAAGGTAATCTTAATTTCTTCTTTTCGGATGAATTGAACTTTAATTTGAGAGGCTTTACCTGGGACGAACGTTTCGCATCCGAGTTCCAACGCCGTAAAGGTTATGACATTCGTCCTTATTTAGCCGCTTTGACTCAGGATATAGGTAGGATGACTACGAAAGTCCGTATGGATTATAATGATGTATTTACATCTTTATCTGAAGAGAATTTTTTCATTCCGGTCTATCGTTGGCATGCTGACCGTAACCTGATTTATGGTTGCGACCATGGTGGTCGTGGTCGTATGGTAGACGAGTTCGGCGATTATTTCCGTACCCAACGCTGGAATCAGGGACCAGGTTCTGATCAGCCCCATCTGAAAAAGGACATTGTCAAAGCCAAGGTGGCGGCTTCTATTTCCCACTTATACGAGCGGCCACGTGTCTGGCTGGAAGGTTTTTATTCCAGTGGCTGGGGGACAACCTCTGCCCAGCTTACAGATGCTATCTTTGCTAATTATGCCATGGGCTACAATCTGTTGAGCTTGCATGGATTGTATTATGCAACTCCCGGTTCCATGTGGGAGTGGCCTCCTCCGTGCAATCATTTCCGGATGCCTTACTGGAGAACGATGGACAAGACTTTGGAGGTTGTCGAGAGACTGAGTTATCTTTTTGCCCAAGGATATCATCAATGCGATGTTGGTGTGCTTTATCCCGTGGAACCCAAGGTCGCAGGCTATGGAAATGAGTCATCCAATGTCGCTTTTAGAACAGGTGAACTGTTGTATAGAAATGGAGTGGATCTTGATTATATTGATTACACTTCATTGGGGGATGCATGTATAGAAAATGGTGAATTAAAGATTTCCGGCGAGAGCTACAAAGCACTTGTGGTGCCATCGATGGCAGCAATCAAAGACACTTCGTTACGTAAGCTCGTTGAATTTGCCTCCCAAGGCGGTATTGTCATTAATATAGGCGTTTTGCCCGAAGCAACCGAAGTACGAGGAAAAGATCCGGACTACGTGGACGGACTGGTGCGTGCATTGCGAGAAGGTGAGAAGTTTTTCACCTTATCTACGCCTGACTCTGTGCTGACGGTATTGGACGGACAGTTTACGCGCGATTTCCGTTTGCTTGGCAATGCTGATACACCGATGCCATATATTCATCATCGCCGGATAGACAATCGTGAGATTTATGGTATCTATAATGTATCTAAAGGTATGAAATGTTTTTTCCGGGAAAAAGGTCAGGTAGAGTTCTGGGATGTGTTTGAGGGTAAGAAATATAAATTGACCGATGTGGAAGAGACAGCCGAAGGTACTATTGTCAGTATGCCTCAGGGAGCCACCTCTTTCCAGATTATTGTATTCACTCCCTCCAGTGATGCTCCCGAATGGAAATCATCTTCCGAAGTTGTCCGTTCTTTGCCTCTGTCTGATGAATGGGAGTGTGAAGTTATTCCAGTGCTCGACAATCGTTTTGGCGATTTTCATTATCCTGCTACACCTGAGAGACTTTGTCCCGAAATCAGATATTATCGTTATTGCCTTTCCGACCGTGATCGGATGGACTGGACGGAGTTGCCCGAGCAGGTTCGTACTTGGGATGAGGTACTCTATACGTACGGAGAAGAATTCGTTTGCAGCGGTGCAACGGATAAAGTACTGGACGATGCCTATCTGGCTGCTTTAGACGAAACTCCTGCAGGTTGGAAACCTTATGTCTTTTCCCGTAAATGGGGTGTACAAGGGGATGCCGGACATCAGGGCTATCATGGTTTGAAGATGGAAATGAATCCGGAAGTAATCCGTTTGGGAACGTTCAAACGGGAGGCTACCGGTTCATCGCGTGTAGCCGAGGCTGGCGGACGTAACTATTACCTCTATACTACGGTCAAAGCACCTTCCGATGGCGAATATGAGATATTGTCGGGCAATACGAAGCCTTCCCGTTGTTTTGTTAACGGTAAGCGGATACCTGCTACGGCCAATATGGTTCGTTTAAAGAAGGGGCTCAATCGTCTGGTGTTGTGTTATGATGGTCCTGTCATCACTTATTTCTTTTTGCGCGATCCGAAAGTGGCACGGTCTGTGCCTGAGCGTTTGACATTGCCGTGGTACAAAGACTGTTCTATTCTGGCTTTCGATCCTTATGGTGAAAAGGGTAAATATGGATGGTACTATTTTGAGTCTGCTCCTGGTCTCGAAGGATTCTCGGTGGGCATAGCCGGTAAGGTGCAGGCCTGGATTGATGGCAAGTCTGTAAAGGTCAAACAACATGATGGAATGACCGATATCGCTTTGAAGCGACCTGGCAAACAGCCTGTGAAAGTACTTCTCCGTGTGGAACTTCCTTATGGAGTGAAAGCCGGTGCCGGTCTGACTACCGAACTGATACAACGTACAGGCAAAGGTTTGATAAAGATCGGTGACTGGGGACAGAAGGAAGGATTCAGGAATTATTCAGGCGGACTTAAGTATAGCCAAAACGTTGATCTTTCCGCTCCGGTTAAGGGAAAAGAAAGAATCTTCTTACGTATAGCCGATGTTGCCTCTTCGGTGGAACTTGCAGTTAATGGCCGTCAGGTTGGTGTCAGAATTTGTCCCGATTGGGAGTTTGATATTACGGATTATGTGATAGAAGGGAAGAATGAGATTGAACTGACGGTTTACAATACGGTAGCCAATCATTATGAAACCATCCCCTCGCCGTTTTCCGGAAAGGCTCCTTCGGGTTTATTGGGAGCTGTGAATCTGGAATATGTTCATTTTGATGAGTAGCAAGTAATCTTTTATAATATTTATAAGTTTTACGGAAACGTTTCCGTATTTTGGAAACGTTTCCGTGGTGTTTTTCAGGTCGGGCAAAATGTCCGGCCTGTTCTTTTTTGTTATTTTGCAGAAGTGACAGTGTGTTTAATTTGTAAAAAAGAATAGAGATTAATGAAGAAAGAATGGAAGCTTGCTCTTGTAATATGTTTATTGGGAGTAGTGGTCAGTGCATGGATTCCGATGGGAAGGGATGTAAACGTCTATATATCGGTTACGGGAAGCGATGCCAATGATGGCAGGAAGGATGCTCCTGTCAAGAGTGTAGACAAGGCCTTACAGATAGCCGGAAAGTATTGGGACAGAAGAAAGGTCAATATCGTTTTTACTGACGGCATCTACTATCTGGACAAGCCGATAGAAATATCTCCGGTTTATGCTGCCAAAGCGAAGGGTACGTTTACTTTGAAGGCTGCAAACGAAGGCAAGGCTGTTCTGAGTGGCGGAAAACGGTTGCAGTTGCAATGGCGGGAAGGGAAGAATGGTATTTTTGAGGCAGATGTGCCTGAGGATATTAAGCAGATAGACCAACTGTATGTCAACGGTAAGGCTCAGCGAATGGCCCGTTATCCGAATGCGGTTGAAGGAAAGAATGTATTTGATACTTGGAATCTGAACGAAAAAGCCGAAGCCTATCAGGATCCTTTAAGCAAGGTATGTACAGATCGCTGGAAGAATCCGGAGGGAGCTTATCTTCATACCATGCACGAGGCTCTTTGGGGAGATATGCATTGGCTGGTTACAAGTAAGAAGCAGGATGGCTCGTTGGCTATGATTGGCGGATGGCAAAACAACAGACCTTCCAAGATGCATCCGATTTACAGAATGATTGAGAATGTTTTTGAGGAATTGGATGCGCCTGGCGAGTGGTATTTCGATGCAAAGAAAGGTATATTGCATTATATGCCCGAGAAGGGTACTGATATGGACAATGCCGTAGTAGAAATTGTCTTGTTGGAAAACCTGATTCATCTGGCCGGCACCCAGAAAGCCCCTGTCCGCAACGTGCATATTGACGGATTGAAATTTACGCATACGGCCCGCACCTTTATGAAGAACAAAGAACCGTTGCTTAGGAGTGACTGGACTGTCTACAGAAATGGGACTATTCTTTTTGAAGGAGCAGAGAATTGTTCGGTTACGAATTGCGAGTTCGATCAGGTAGGCGGAAATACGATTGTTGTCAGCAATTACAATAAGGGCATCACTGTCCGTTCGTGTTATATACATGATAGCGGAGCCAACGGGGTGGTGTTTGTCGGAAATCCGGCGGCTGTACGAAGCCCGCTATACGGCTATGTGCGGCAAGACTATAGCCGGATTGACAGAACGCCTGGTCCTGATGGAAATGATTTCCCGCAGGAGTGTAGGGTAGAAGATTGCCTGATAACTCGGACAGGCCGGCACGAAAAGCAGACAGCACCTGTCCAGATATCCATGTCCTATCGTATTACAGTTAGTCATTGCTCCATATATGATGTGCCAAGGGCAGGAATCAATATCAGTGAAGGAACTTTTGGCGGGCATATCATCGAATATTGTGATGTGTTTAATACGGTGCTTGAGACTGGCGATCATGGCAGTTTCAATTCGTGGGGACGTGACCGTTATTGGACTCCCGATGTGAATACCGTGGCCGATGAGGTAGAAAAGGATACCATTTTGCCGTATCTGGATATGATAGAGAAAAATATAATCAGAAACAGTCGCTGGCGTTGCGACCACGGATGGGATATCGACCTTGACGACGGATCAAGTTTTTATCATATTTACAATAACATATTGCTGAACCGTGGACTGAAGCTGCGGGAAGGATATAAACGGGTAGTTAAGAACAATATCATTATCAACAGTTCGCTGCACCCCCATGTATGGTATCGTAATTCGGATGATGTAGTGACAGGCAATATCTTTTTCAGAGCCTATCAGCCAGCTTTAATGAACAGAGGCATTGCCGAAGATGGCCGATGGGGACGGTTGGTTGATTATAACTACTTCCTGGATAAGGAAAGCATGATGAAGTTCAATAAAAACAGTTGCGATCTGCATTCCCAGGTTGTCAGATTCGAATTTGCGGATGCAGCCAATGGTGATTATACCATCTTGCCGGGTTCTGATGTGCTCAAAGCCGGTTTCCGTAATATTGCAATGGACTTTGGTGTCCGGTCCGAAAAGCTGAAAGCTATTGCCAAAGTGCCCGTATTTCCGGATGTAAACTTGTCGGCAGGAAGAGCAGACCGTTCACAGACATTGCTATGGCAAGGGTTGACATTAAAGAAAATCGAGACACTGGGCGAACAGTCTGCTTTAGGCTATAAGGATCTGTGCGGACTGATTGTCCTTTCGATCAGCAATGACTCTCCCTGGAAAAATAAAGTCCGCACCAATGACCTGCTGATAGAGTGCAACCGGAAATCAATATGTACGATTGACGATTTGAAGAAACAGAAGGTTGGTGACAAGGTAAGCATAAAGGTCTGGCGGTATCAGACGGAAGTAGAGTTGGAGAACTGATACCTGTCATGGGATGATGAAAGAAAACATTTTTAGAATATGAGCATCGTCAGGATTATGTATGATAAAAACAGAATAGGATTTGCAGTACCGTTTCTCGGAATGCTGCTGATGTGCATTGCTGCAATTCCTTCTATGGCACGAACGGGTGTGAATACATGTTTGTGGTATGACAAACCTGCCCGCAACTGGAACGAAGCATTGCCTTTGGGCAATGGCCGGATCGGGGCAATGGTGTATGGCGATCCGTATGAAGAATGCATACAGTTTAATGAAGCAACGTTTTGGTCCGGATCGCCTCATCGTAACGATCGTCCGGAGGGATTTGCTGCTTTGGCCGAAGTTCGAAAACTACAGTTTGAAGGCCGTTTCGAGGATGCCCGAAAACTGGTTGACAAGCATATGCTGTCAAAGAATGGTCATGGAATGATCTTTTTACCGGTCGGGAATCTCAGAATGCAGTTCCTGGGAACCAACGATTATGCTTCGTACCGCAGAACGCTTGATCTGGAAACGGGAGTTCATACAGTCAGTTATGTAGTAGATGGCATTAAGTTTACGCGGGAATGTTTTCTCTCTTATCCCGATCAGGTCTTTGTGATAAGGCTGACTGCCGATAAGCCTAAATCCATCAATCTGTCGCTTACCATGGACTCGCCACAGGAAAACAGGCTGACAAACGAGCAGAATAAAAGATGGCTGATGCAATTGGTTTCGGCAGATCATGAAGGAGTAGAAGGTAAGGTGAGGCTGAATGTATATACCCAGTTGGATGTTCAGGGAGGACTTACCCTGAACATTGGCGATGGGGTCAGAATCAAAAAGGCCGACGAAATGACTGTTTACGTGACCATGCGCTCTAATTATGAAAATTACAAGAACCTGACTGCTCTTCCTGAAAGAGCAGAGGAGGATTTAAAGTGTGCTGCAGAGACAGGTTATGCAAAACTGAAGGAAAGACATAAAAACGATTTCCTGCAATATTCTTTGCGCTCTTCCTTGCAAATGCCTGAAAATGAATTCTCTTTATTGCCAACCGACCAACGGCTGAAGCACTATGAAGAAGATACTTCTTTGCCGGCTCTGCTTTATCAGTGGGGGCGCTATCTGATGATTTCAGCTTCTCGCCAGGGCGGACAGCCTACTACTTTGCAAGGATTGTGGAACGGAGATATCCGTCCGGAGTGGGACAGCAAATATACCATTAACATCAATACCCAGATGAATTACTGGGCAGCAGAAGCAACCAACCTTTCCGAACTCCATCATCCGCTTTTCGAGATGTTGCAGGATTTGTCCGAGGCCGGTCGCGAAACTGCAAGAAACATGTACGCAGCCAATGGCTGGACAGCCCATCACAATACAGATTTGTGGCGCACTACCGGAATGGTTGACGGAGCCACATGGGGAGCGTGGCCATACGGTGGTATATGGCTGTCGATGCATCTATGGTATCATTATCTTTACACAGGCGACAAGGCGTTTTTGGCCACTTATTTCCCGGTACTGGAGGGAGCGGCCAGATTTCTGCTTGACTTCCTTGTCGAAGAGCCCGAACATGGCTGGTTGGTAGGAGCGCCTTCCATTTCGCCGGAAAACTCACCTAAACGTGCCGGAAAAAATGCACGCATGAACTACGGATGCACTCTTGACAATCAGTTGGCTTTCGATTTGTTTGAAGCCGTTATCAGGGCTTCAGATGTGCTGAAGGTTAAAGACAAGTCTTTGCTTGCCGAAGTACGGTCGGCTATGCGTCGGTTGCCCCCGTTGCAGATCGGCGAGTATGGTCAGCTTCAGGAATGGATGTGGGACTGGGATTCGGATAATGAGTATCAGTCTCATATTTCGCATCTGTACGGATTCTATCCTTCCAGTCAGATCAGTTTCACCCGTACTCCTTTGCTGGCGGCTGCCGTCAGAAACTCCTTGTTGCAGCGAGATGAGAATGGTAATACCAGCTGGGGCAATGCCTGGCGGGTGTGCCAGTGGGCACGTATGCACGACGGAGAGAGTGCCTTGAAGTTCCTGCGCAAACTGATGCAACCTGCCACCGCAGAGAATGGACATCAGGGCAGTATGGCCAATTTGTTCAGCAGCATTTATACCATAAACAATCACAACTATTTTCAGATCGATGCCAATTTTGGTGCATTGGCCGGTATTGTCGAGATGCTGATTCAGAGCCACGACGGAGTGATTGATATTCTTCCGGCATTGCCAGCTGTCTGGCGGGAAGGACGTCTGACGGGCGTCAGGGCGCGAGGCGGATTTGTGGTAGATGTAGAATGGAAGGATGGAGAAGTGAAATACCTGAAAGTTACGTCATCTTTGGGAGGAGTATGCAAGATTCGTACTGCTCATCCGTTGGTTGCCGGACAAAAGCTCAAGCTCTGTCGTGGCAAAGCGGCTAATCCCTATTACGAACCGTCTTTAAAAGTCAGGACCAGGGTTAGTCCGAAGGCTGAAATCGAACCGGTCGGCCAAGTGCAGGCTTCAACCTTGAGTTTCGAAACGGTTGAAGGCGGTGTTTATGAATTTGGAAATTAATCTCTGATAGAAAGGAATGAATCATATGAAAACATATCTGATAGCATCGGCTTTACTGATAAGTTCTACCGTTTGGGCGCAACAGGCAGCTTTCGATAACTTTTTTTATAAGGGAGAGGACGTATGTTTTGCCAAAGAAACTGAAAAGTCGGAACGTTATAATCCGATTCTAAGCGGATTTTATCCTGATCCGAGTGTGTGCCGGAAGGGGGATGATTATTTTCTGGTCAATTCTTCTTTTTCTTATTATCCCGGTATTCCTATCTTCCATAGTCGCAACCTTGTCGACTGGAAACAGATCGGGCATGTGCTTGACCGGCCGGAACAGCTGAAGCTGGATGGGCTGGGATTGTCGTCCGGAGTTTATGCACCGTCTATTACATACAACGAGCAGAACGAAACCTTTTATGTGATCAACACCATTGTAGGGGGCATTGGCAATTTTCTGGTGAAAACCCGGAATCCTTTCGAAGGCTGGTCGGAACCGGTCAGACTGCCGGAAGTAAAAGGTATTGATCCTTCGCTGTTTTTCGATGACGACGGGAAGACTTATATTGTAACCAGCTATTTGCCTAAGGAGTCGAAATGGTATGGGCATAGGGCAATACACATGTACGAATACGATATCCGTACGGACAAGGTTGTTGCCGATTGTGGAATTGTTGTGGATGGCGGTGTCGATGTCGCTGCCCATCCCCAATGGCTGGAAGGACCACATATCTATAAGGTAGCAGGAAGATACTATATGATAATGGCCGAAGGAGGAACTCATGCCGGCCATCGGGAGGTGGCGTTTGTCAGCGATAACGTGAAGGGGCCTTATCGCCCTTGCAGTATCAACCCGATACTGTCGCAGGCCGGACTGGACGAAAGCCGTCCGGACAAAGTGATAAATGTAGGGCATGCAGATATGATTGATACGCCCAATGGAGACTGGTATGCCGTGTTCTTGGGATGCAGACCCTATCAGGACAAACTTTACAATACCGGGCGTGAGACTTTTCTGTTGCCTGTGGAATGGAAGAATGATACCCCTGTCATTCTGGAATCCGGTAAGGCTGTACCTTCTGTTGTAAAGGTCCCGAAGGGTATGGAAACGGAAAGGACTGATGCGGCATTCTTTCCCAACGGCAATTTCGAGTGGAAAGATTCGTTTAACGGTCCGTTACTTAATAAGGAATGGTGTATGTTGCGTACTCCACGGGATCAGTGGTATGAGCTGCGTGATGGGAAACTGTATCTGGAGGCACTGGACAGAACAATAGAAAAGCCGGTGAACCCCGCTTTTCTGGGTCGTAGGCAACAGCATCTGGCTTTTCAGGCATCGGTAGATGTCCGTTTTCAGCCGACCTCCGCATCCGATTTTGCCGGGATGGTCCTGTTTCAGAACGAGAAGAATTATGTGGCCATTGGTCTGACGATGATAGACGGCAAACAAACTGTAGTGATAGAGAATGTGATGGACGGAAAGAAGGAACGGCTGTATCAGGAACCGTCATCGGCCAAGCAGATAACCTGTTGCCTGGAAGTCAATAACGGCACGTGCAGCATTGGTTTTAAGAAGAAGAGCCGTGTACAGATGGTATGCCGTGATGTTGATATAACTCATCTTAGTACGCACAAGGCGAAAGGCTTTGTCGGTTCGTATATCGGGCTGTATGCAACGTCGGCTTTCTAATGAGAAAAAGAAGAATAGATAGTAACTTGTTCAGGTTCCGGGTTGACCAAGCTGAGAGTCGGCAAAGGTTATTTTGAATTTCAAGACTGGAGAATAGTTTTCTCATCAGTATGAGAATGGGTTTCTCACAGCTATGAGAATGCGCTTCTCACAGTTATGAGAATAGTTTTCTCACAGACATGAGAATAATTTTCTCCCCTTATGAGAATAATTGCAGATAACTAGCCGATAGCTGACATATCATAGTAAAGCCGAATCTGGAGTTAAAAATAGAATACCTTATGAAGAGTTTAATTGTTACATGCAAGTATTTGTTGGCTGCCGGCATTGTATTTGTTTCTCAAAGTCTGTCTGCTGGCGTTGATGGTTCCGATGCTGATTATTTAAAGAATTATAATGTGGAGTGGACAACTCCTTCGGAAGATGCCTGGGGCTCCATGCCTCTTTCCGGTAAATATGGGGCTGGAGCCAATGTGTGGGTACAGGATGGTGCGCTATGGATGTATCTGGCACATAACTATGCATACGATGAAGAAGGGCATTTGCTGAAATTGGGAGCGTTGCGGATCACTCCGGACAATCAGGCTTTAAACGATTTGGAAAGTTTCAGCCAGCGGTTGGATATTCTTACCGGTAGTATCCACATTCAGGCCCGTTCGAAAAAGGGGACAGACTTTCAGGCCAGACTTTGGTTTTCGGACGAGAATCTGATTGTGGAATGTAAGTCGGCTCAGAGCAATAAGCTGGATGTCAGTTTTGCTTCGTGGCGCGATGTGACTCGCGATACTGTGTACATCGATATGGGGAACCGCATCAATATTCTGCGTGCCGACCATGTGTCGATGGAAACCGGGGCTATATCATGGTATCACAATAATGCAGAATATCCTTCAAGAATTGCGGAAGAGATAGGCAAACAAAATATTGACCCGAAGTCGATATGCAATCCTGCGGAGAACAATGTTTTCGGAGGAGCTATTGTTTGTTCCAGCGGGTTGTTTCCGGTTTCTCAGAATGTAAAAGTCAACTGGCAAAGTTGGACAGGAGCCTCGTGGAATGCAAGCACGGCTTCTGCAACAAAGCACACACTGGTAGTTGCCTTACGTGCCGGCAATAACCAGAAACCTTCTGGTTGGGCTTCCGAGGCCAGACCATTGTTGGGAAAGGCGGCTCTGAAAAAAGCCTGGAAGATGAATGTGGACCGTTGGAATGAGTTCTGGAACCGTTCGCATATTTATGTGAATCCGGGTGCGGAACCATCGGACTCAGCCTGGGTTGTCGGACGCAATTACCAACTGTTCAGATATATGCTGGCTACCAATCAGGGCGGAAAGTTGCCATTGCTTTTCAATGGTGGCATTTTTACTACCGACAATCTCAATCACATTGTTGGCAATAACAACGATGAGATAACCCGTGGCAGGGTCGATCCTTCAACTCCGGATCTGCGGCATTGGATGTTTTGTGGATTTATGGCACAGAATCAGCGATGGATAGGCTGGCCCACTATCCTGTCGGGCGATGCGGATTTGCTGGAACCTTCCACTGGCTTTTATCGGATGCATGCTGCGTCAGCTGCTTCAAGAGCCCGTTGCATGGGTGCTCAGGGAATGGTCTATCCGGAAGCTATTCAGGTGTGGGGGCTGACGTGGTGGCCTACGGCAACCGGACAGTGTGGAGCTGCTCACCTGAAACATGCTTTTGCCATGATGCTGGAAAATGCCTGGATGACTTTGCACGGACATACTACGCTGGGAACAGACATCAGCAAGGATATAGCCTGGATTAAAGGAGTTGTGAAGTTCTATGATTCGTATTACCGTTCTCGTACCAAAGAGTTTTGCGAGAGTGAACTGGTGCAAGGTGGCCGTTTGAATATTTTTCCTGCTAATTCCATTGAGCTGCTTGTCGGTGCGCAGAATCCGACCGAGGTGGTTGCTGGCCTGTTCCGTATATCGGATGCCCTGACAAAACTGCCGGATTCGCTCGTAACCGCGGACGAAAAGAAATATTTTGCCAATGTTTTGAAGACTTTGCCCGAGATAGCTAAAGGGACTGTCGACGGAAAAGAGGTGATACTGCCGGCACAATCGTATATGAAAGAATATAATTTGTGGGAACTGTCGGAGTTTTATGTGGCATGGCTGTACAGGCAATATTCTGTCTGTCATCCGGGTACAACGCAAATCTTGCAGAACACTTGGGATTTGTTGCCCCAGCACCGTAGTGAAAAGGTGTATCGCGATTATTCGTGGATGCCGGTTGTGGTGAATATGGCGGCTATCGGTAATACAGCAGAAGCTGCGCGAAGGGTAACCGATAAGTTGGGTAATTTTAATGCCCAATCCAGATTCCCGGCTTTCTTTGGCCCGGGACACGACTGGGTACCCGACCACAACTGGGGCGGATCGGGTATGGTTGGTTTGCAGGAAATGCTGATGGCTGCCGATCCTTATGGTGACGGGAAGATTTATCTGTTGCCGGCATGGCCTGTGCAATGGGATGTAGATTTCAAACTGCATGCTCCTCAAAATACAACGGTTGAGGTCGAGGTGAAAGAGGGGAAGGTGGTGAAGTTGAATGTATTTCCTGAATCAAGAAGAAAAGATATTGTATTGAATTCCAACTTTATAATAAACGATAAATAAGTCTGTCTGATTATGAAAAAGATATGTATGATTGCCGTGTGTGCGGCAATGTCCTGCCAAATGGCAATGGCACAAAAAGCCGGTTTCAGTGAAATTACCCGCTTGGAGCAGTTCGGAGGTTCGTCATCCTCTCAATATGCTCCATCGCAAGCTGAGAAGGAGCGCATTGCCTGGTGGCGCGATGCTAAGTTCGGTATGTTTATGCACTGGGGGCTTTACTCCCAAATGGCAGGTTACTGGAAAGGAGAGAAGGTGACCGGTGGCGAGTGGGCAATAAAGATGCACAAACTGCCGATAGAGGAATATCGGGAACTGGCCAAAGAATTCAATCCTGTGAAATTTGATGCCGAAGCGTGGGTAAAACTCATCAAGGCTGCCGGTATGAAATACCTGGTCATTACGGCCAAGCATCACGATGGTTTTGCCATGTACAAGTCGGCCGTTTCGCCATATAATATTGTAGATGCTACTCCCTTTGGCCGCGATCCGATGAAGGAGTTGAAAGAGGCTTGTGACAAGTATGGCATCAAGTTCGGTCTTTACTATTCTCATGCACAGGACTGGAACGAGCCGGACGGCTATGGCAACAACTGGTCCTGGCCGGGCTATAAACGCGATTTCAATAAATACCTGGACGAGAAATCCATCCCTCAGATCAAGGAACTCTGCGACCAGTATCATCCGGCTATCCTTTGGTTTGATACTCCCGGCGATATGACGATGGAGCGGGCTTATCAGATTTCGGATATATGCCGGAGCCGGGTACCCGATGTTCTGATCAACAGTCGTATTATGCTTGGAAAACCGGTCGGATTGCCTTTGTCCGATTACGAGAGTGGGGGAGACAATGAAGCCTTTGGCGGTTACAGAGAGGTGCCTTGGGAACTTTGTGGTACGCTTAATCGCAGCTGGGCTTATAAGAAATGGGATACTGATTTCCGTCCGGTGAAGGAACTGTTGAGCCATTTGATAGATGCTGTTTCCAAAAACGGCAATTATCTGCTGAACGTGGGCCCCACGGCCGAGGGAGAGATTCTGGAGCCGTACTCGTCCCGCTTGCTTGCCATTGGCGAATGGTTGAAGGTAAACGGAGAGGCCATCTATGGTTGTGGCGGTACACTTTGGGGAACAGAATACGGTGAATATGTCCAGGAAGGCGGCAAACGGAAATTTGTAGCGAAGCCTGCCGTCTGGCGTTGTACGTCTAAAGAGAACAGTATCTACATACATATCCTCGATTGGCCGGAGAACGGGCAGATAGAATTGCCTGCCGTTGATGTATCAGTGAAGAAAGTAGCTTTGCTTGGGAAGAAGATGCCTAAAGTCACTTTCAGCCAGTCGGCCGATGGAAGAATCCTGTTGCAATTGCCGGCAGAAAGTGTCGATGTCCTTGTGCCGGTGGTGAAACTTTCTTGGTGATGCAAGGATGAAGTGAAAGCAATAGGTGAAACCTCCGTGAAGCCGTATGCTTCACCATATTTACCTGATTACCAATATTATGAATCCGGGTGAAGGCGTGAAAGCAAAATGGAGGCTACAAGATTTAAAGTTGAGGAATGAGGGCTTAAGGGTGAAAGATGAAGGTTGAAAGTTTAAAAGTATATCTCCTACATTATTCATTTTTAATTATTCATTTTTCATTCTCAACGTGCCTCTTGGCGAGTGCAACTACCTACTTTAGCCAGCTAACATTGATAGTTAGGTAGCGTAATAAGCAATGCCGGACAGCGCAATAAGCAATGCCGGATTGTATAACAAGCATTGCTCATGAGCCGTGCAAGTGTTGTTCGCGAGCCGTACAAGTGTCCTACAAACAGGGGTCAAAGTAGGCATTTCACCCCTTTCCGCCGCCTCTTTTCCCATTCTCTATCTCTGGGAATTTTCTTCAGTAAGCGATAAAGGCATGAAGCCGGTTTCGGAACATGCCGAAAAAGGTGCAACCTTCCTGCTTCAGATTTTATCCAGTCCTTTCGTATATTTCAGCCAATAATACTTCAAAGGATTCTTATACTTCAGCTGTTTCCAGGGACGGCTGCTGTGAGGACGGTGCCACACGGGAAGCGTCGTGAACAGATAGTTGCGGAACCCTTCCTTCTGCGACTGGTGCGAGATGGTGACATCGTGCCAGTTCTTCTCCGGGTCGAGCTGGTGGAAGTCGAAAGTCCGCAGAAAGTTGACTGTCAGCAGCGAGCAGCAGAAGCTGCAATGCTTCTTTTCAGGGTATACCTGATTCTCGTTTCCTTTGGCAAACAGGTAGGGATAGTTTATCTCGCCTTTCTCATCGACGGTGACGGCGGCAGCTATACCACAGTCCGTGCGCTCCTGCGCGCCGTCGAACAGAGCCTGAAGCGTATTCTTCTTCACCACCACGTCCGACTCTACGATAATCAGCGCGGCATCTTCGGCAATGGCGCGCTCCTGCGCCATCTGCAGCACCAGCAGATAGTTGGGCGAAGGATGGTCAGTCAGATCCGAGAGGTTCACTAAATTGAACCCCATCTTCTTCGAGGCCTCCTGCAGCCGGGCAGTATTTTCGGCCGTACTGAAATCGTTGTAGATGGTATATGTGTAAGGAACCTTGATGTCCGATGCCATGATGGCTTCGGCCGTCTGCAAGGTCAGGTCAATGGAGTCCTTTACCGGAGTAATCACATGAATGCATTTCATACGTTCTATTTTTATCGTCTATTTGTCCGTCGATGCCATAGGGCAGACAAAACTATGTAATATTTTGCAAATGACCAAAACCTGTCTGTATTTTGTTACCGACGACGAAAGCTTGCACTGACCTTATTCCCAACAAATTCATCGCCATGACACAATTATGAAATATTAGCGTTCGCAAGACATTGATATTTACAAATATAGCTGTACCTTTGCCACCTCAAAAAGAAAGAAGAGAGAAGCTTGAAATAAAAACAGCTTAGAATAGAGAAGTCAATGAATGAAAGAACCTTAAAGTCGAGCTTCCTGAACAGCCTCGACTGGAAAAGCGCGTGGAACCGCACTGCTATTGTTTTTGCAGCCGGCCTGTTCCTGAAACTCATCCTTTTCGATGCCATCTGGTGCATGGACACTACTTTCGCATCGTTTTCGTACCTGGAAACCTATCTTTCCAAGTTGTTCATCGCTACGTTGCTGCTGCTCCCCTACATTCTGTTCAGGAGGAAAGGGATAGAAAGTGTCATCCTGTTCTGCCTCGACAGCCTGCTTATCTGCAACCTGCTCTATTTCCGAACGTACTACACACACATCCCGCTGAGCAGCTACGGACTGGCCGGCAACCTGGCCGACTTTACCGCAAGCGTCAGAGATTCGTTCAGAATGATAGACATTCTGTTGCCCCTGTCATCCGTCGTCACCATCTTCATAGCGCTCCGCAGGCCAGACCGAAAGGGAATCAGCCTCGTCCGAAGACTTCCCGGATACTTTGCCGTATTGGTTGGAACCGCCGCGCTGAACGCCGTCTGCTTAGGTGCCAAAGGTGGATTCCATCAAGCTTTCAACGCCGTGCGACAATCGTCTTACCTGTGTTCAAGCAGCGCACCGATGTTCACCGTATTCGGTTGCATGTACTACGACCTGACGGAACAGCAACAGAAGATCACCCCCGAAATAGAGCAACGCATCGGGAGCTGGCTTGACGCACAGCCCGCATGGACGCCCCTGCCCGACTCGATAGAGACACGCCGCAACTGCATCCTGATTCTGGCCGAATCGTTCGAAAGCTGGGTGCTGGAGCAGGAAGTGGAAGGACAGGAAATCACGCCTTGCCTCAACCGCCTGCTGAAGGAACCGACTACCCTCTACGCTCCCCACGTGCTCACTCAGGTGAAAGGCGGACGCTCTATCGACGCCCAACTGATGATTAACGCCGGCATGCTGCCCCTCAACTCGGGCGCATACAGCAGCCTGTTCCCCGACAACCACTACGCCACCTTGCCCAAAGCCATGCACGAGCTAAAGCACTCGCGCAACTATCTGCTGACCATCGACAAGGTATCGACCTGGAATCAGGGAGCCATTGCCTACAGCTTCGGGCTGGACACCATCATCGCCTATCACGACTTCCGCAAAGCCGAAGCCTTCGGCACACACAAGCGCATCGGCGACGTGCCTTTCTTCGAGCAGTGCAGCGAGAAAATCAGCGATGGTGAGATATGGAAGCAGAACGAAACAGTCTTCATGCAGTTCGTCACCTACTCCGGTCACGCGCCGTTCGTGCTGCCCCAGCACTTGCAGGAAATCAGTTTCTCCGACTCCATCCCCGCGAAGGCAGCCGACTACATGAAGACGGCCCGCTATACGGACAAAGCCCTCGGACAGTTTGTCGACTTCCTGAAGTCGCGGCCCGAGTATAAGGAAACACTTATCGTCATTACCGGCGACCACGAGGGGCTCGCTTTCTACCGCAACGAGCTGTGCCAGGCGCCTGCCATGCAGGGCATTGTTTCCGACAAGCCCTATACGCCGCTCATCATCCTCAACTCGCCCGTAGGCATGCGCTACGAGGACGTGATGGGACAGATAGACATCTACCCCACCCTGCTCCAGTTGCTGGGACTCGAACGCTATCCGTGGAAAGGCATGGGGCAGAGCATCCTGTCGCCAACGAAGCGGGGACTTGCCGTAGGCTCGCACATGAACGTCGAAGGCGACGCCTCCGACAGCCTGACCCTGCACCACCTGCAACAGGCTCACGACATAGCCGACCTGATGCTGCGCTTCGACTACCTGAAAGAGAAGTCCGGCACAGACGGGAATAAACAAAACAGGCCCTGAATGTGTTATACATCCGGTGCAGCCACGGCCTACGGCCCCGCTACACAACGGCCCGAACGGTGGAAACCGTCCGATACATGCACAAAAAAACAGAAAAGGAAATGAAAGTAATTGTCGACAACAAGATTCCCTTCATCAGGGAAGCCATCGGGCAGATAGCCGACGAAGTAGTCTACCTGCCGGGAAAAGCATTCACGCCGGAAGCCGTCCGCGACGCCGACGCACTGATCATACGCACCCGAACCCTGTGCAACCGCCAGCTGCTCGAAGGCAGCCGTGTGCGCTTCATCGCCACAGCCACCATCGGATTCGACCACATTGACACCGAATACTGCCGCCAGGCGGGCATCGGATGGACCAACGCTCCGGGATGCAACTCGGCCTCCGTAGCCCAGTATCTGCAATCCACCCTCCTGCTGCTGCAACAGCACAGCCCCGACCGCCCGCTGGCCGGACTGACGCTCGGCATTGTCGGCGCGGGCAATGTAGGCAGCAAAGTGGCAGAAGTAGGGAAAAGACTGGGTATGAAAGTGCTGCTCAACGACCTGCCGCGCGAAGAACGCGAAGGACACGACGGATTCGCATCGCTGGCACAACTGGCAGCCGAGTGCGACGTCATCAGCTTTCACGTGCCCCTATATAAAGAAGGAAAATACAAGACCCTGCACCTTGCCGACGCCGCCTTCTTCGGCTCGCTGCAACGCAGACCGGTCATCATCAATACATCGCGCGGAGAAGTAATCGAAACCGAAGCCCTGCTTCGTGCCCTCGACAGCGGACAAATAGCCGATGCCGTCATCGACGTGTGGGAAAACGAACCCGACATCAATCTGGAGCTGCTCGGCAAAGTGTTCATCGGTACGCCCCACATCGCCGGCTACTCGGCCGACGGAAAGGCCAACGCCACCCGCATGTCGCTCGACGCCCTTTGCCGCTTCTTCCACCTGACAGCTCAGTACGCTATCGAGCCGCCACAGCCCGCCACACCCGTCATCACTGCCAGCAGCCTGACCGAAGCCGCCCTGCAGATGTACGACCCGCGACGCGACTGCGACGCACTGCGCCAACACCCCGAACTGTTCGAACAGCTGCGAGGCGACTATCCGCTACGCCGCGAACGGCGGGCCTTCACCCTCGTCACGCCACAGCAGTATCAGCTGTTCTGATTCCGGCGGCAGGCTATCCGCACCGTTTCCACCTGTGGTAACCACCGTAACCACTTGCGGGAACCGTGTTCCCCACTTGTGGGAACGGCAGTTCCCGCAAGTGGAAACCAGAGGAAACACCCGTCAGACGGCTCAGCGCATCACCTCACGACCGATCACCTGCGGATAGTACTCGTACTCCAGCGCATGTACCTTGGCCGCCACGTCCGCGGCCGTATCGTCGGGCAACACTGCGCAACGGTACTGGGCAATGACTTCGCCCTCGTCGTAGTGCTCGTTAATATAATGTATAGTGATTCCACTCTCCGTCTCACCGGCAGCCACCACGGCCTCGTGCACGCGGTCGCCGTACATACCTTTGCCCCCGAACTTGGGCAGCAACGAAGGGTGTATGTTGACAATCTTATTGGGATAGGCCCGAAGCAGACAATCGGGGACGCGCGCCAGGAAACCTGCCAGCACCACAAAGTCGATGCCCTGCTCGCGAAGCAGCTCAAGCACCGGCTCGCCGTCCGCCCAGTCTTCCTTGCCGAAATAAGCACACGGAACGTCCAGTTTGCGCGCACGTTCCAACACAAACGCATGTTGCCGGTTCGTCAGAACCAGCTTCACTTCCACCTCTTCGCTACCTTGAAAGTAGCGGATGATATTCTCGGCATTCGTACCGTTGCCGGATGCAAAAATCGCGATGTTTTTCCCCATATTTTTCTCAATCTGTGCACAAAACCGTGAAAATTGTGCAAAAATCTGCATTTTGTTCGCCAAATATTTGTTAGAAACGATAAATATTCATTCCTTTGCCCCGCAAAATTAAAGAAATAAAACTAATTATTAATTAAAAACTTAAAGTTATGTCTGAAATTGCATCAAGAGTAAAAGCGATTATCGTCGATAAATTAGGCGTTGAAGAATCAGAAGTTACTAACGAAGCTAGCTTCACTAACGATCTGGGAGCAGACTCTCTTGACACTGTAGAACTTATCATGGAATTCGAGAAAGAATTCGGTATCTCTATCCCCGACGACCAAGCTGAGAAGATTGGTACTGTAGGCGATGCTGTATCTTACATCGAAGAACACGCTAAGTAATTTTAATCCGTTCATTTCTTAGTATGGAATTAAAAAGAGTTGTAGTAACAGGTCTCGGCGCCATTACTCCCATTGGCAACAACGTTCAGGAATTCTGGGATAGCCTTGTGAATGGGGTTAGTGGAGCTGGACCTATTACTCATTTCGACGCATCCCTTTTCAAGACCCAATTTGCATGCGAAGTGAAGAACTTCAATGCAAGCGACTATATCGACCGCAAGGAAGCCCGCAAGATGGACTTGTATACACAATATGCCATCGCTGTAGCCAAACAAGCCGTAAGCGATTCCGGTCTTGATGTCGAAAATGAGGATTTAAACAGAATCGGCGTCATCTTTGGTGCCGGTATCGGTGGAATCCGTACCTTCGAAGAAGAAGCAGGCAACTATGCCATCAACGGCAAGGAAATGGGTCCTAAGTTCAATCCGTTCTTCATCCCCAAGATGATTTCGGACATCGCTGCCGGACAAATTTCTATCCTGTACGGTTTCCATGGTCCCAACTACGCAACCTGCTCAGCATGTGCCACCTCTACTAACGCCATAGCCGATGCATTCAACCTCATCCGTCTGGGTAAGGCCAATGCCATCGTAACCGGAGGTTCCGAAGCTGCCATCGCCGCTTGCGGTGTAGGCGGATTCAACGCCATGCATGCATTATCCACGCGTAACGATTCGCCCGAAACAGCCTCACGTCCCTTCAGCGCAAGCCGCGACGGTTTCGTAATGGGTGAAGGCGGCGGCTGTCTGGTTCTCGAAGAACTGGAACACGCCAAGGCACGCGGCGCTAAAATATATGCAGAAGTAGCCGGCGTAGGAATGTCTGCCGATGCTCACCACCTCACAGCTTCCCACCCCGAAGGTCTGGGAGCCAAGCTCGTGATGAGAAACGCATTGGAAGATGCAGGCATGCAGCCTGAAGAAGTAGATTACATCAACGTACACGGTACTTCGACTCCCGTGGGAGACATCTCGGAAGTGAAAGCTATCCAGGAAGTATTCGGAAAACATGCTTACGAGCTGAACATCAGCTCTACCAAGTCAATGACAGGACACCTGCTGGGTGCTGCCGGAGCGGTAGAATCCATCGCAAGTATTCTGGCCATCAAGAACGGCATCGTTCCCCCGACCATCAACCACGAAGAAGGAGACAATGACGAAAACATCGACTATGACCTGAACTTCACCTTCAACAAAGCACAGAAGCGCGAAGTAAACGTTGCCTTGTCCAACACATTCGGATTCGGCGGTCATAACGCATGCGTCATCTTCAAGAAGTACGCAGAATAATTCAGCATCGTGTTACGCAATCAAATAGACAAGATAAGGCTCCTGTTTCACAAAGACAGGAAGTCTTATCTTTGTTTTTATAAGATACTGGGCTTCTACCCGCGCAACATACAAATTTACCAGCAGGCACTGCTGCACAAATCCACCTCCCTACGTTCCGAAAAAGGCCGTCCCCTGAACAACGAACGGCTGGAATTTCTCGGCGACGCCATCCTCGACGCCATCGTAGGCGACATCGTCTACCGTCATTTCGAAGGGAAACGCGAAGGTTTCCTGACCAATACCCGCTCCAAAATCGTACAGCGCGAAACACTGAACAAGCTGGCCGTAGACATCGGACTGGACAAACTTGTAAAATCGTCCACCCGCTCGTCGTCGCACAACAGCTACATGTACGGCAATGCTTTCGAAGCCTTCATCGGTGCCATATACATCGACCAGGGTTACGACCGCTGCAAGCAGTTCATGGAGAAGAAAATATTCAAGAGCTACATCGACCTGGACAAGATGTCGCGCAAAGAAGTCAACTTCAAGTCCAAGCTCATCGAGTGGAGCCAGAAAAACAAACTGGAAGTTTCTTTCGAACTCATCGAACAGCTTTTGGACAAGGACTACAATCCCATGTTCCATACCGAAGTCCGCATTCTGGGGCTTTCGGCCGGAAAAGGTACAGGCTATTCGAAAAAAGAATCGCAGCAGAACGCTGCACAAATGGCTCTGAAGAAGCTGAAGAGCGACCCGCAGTTCATGGAAAGCCTCGAAGCACTCAAAGCGCAAGCCACTGCCGCTGCAGCCCAAGCCGCCGAAGAGTCTCAAGCAACCGAAGCCGAACCGACACAAGCGGACAGCATCGCTCCTGCGAGCGAACCGCTTGCCGTCATCGAGACTGCAATAACCGTCGAAACCGAAATCGACGCATCTGCTCCGGAAACGACAGACAACCTGCTGACGGAACTGTCCGACGACACTTCCGCCTCTAAAGCATGAAACGAGGCCATAGGCCCCGTTCCACTTTCATTATACTCAAGTTTCAAGTAATTTTACTGCTTTATCCGAAGCAGACCCCCATCCGTCTGCCTTGCACCACTAAGTCGTGGTCTTCGGTCACCAGCTTCAGCTTGCCGGCTATCTCGTCCAGCGGTACCGACGATATTTCGTTGCCTTTCAGCGTTATCATGCGTCCGAACTGGCCGTTGGCTATCAGTTCCGTGGCATGGCCTCCCATGCGGGTGGACAGGTTGCGGTCGAACGGTGTAGGCGAACCGCCCCGCTGTGTGTATCCCAACACTGTTTCGCGTGTCTCGATGCCCGTCTCGTACTCTATCTCCTGGGCAATGTATTCGCCCGCCCGCTTGCGTCCGTCTGTCTGTATGCCTTCGGCCACTACGACAATCGAATACGGTTTTCCCTTCTTCAGGCGGTTCAGAATCGTTTCGCCTACATTATGGATGTTGTAAGGGATTTCCGGAATCAGAATCACATCGCCACCTCCAGCCATGCCCGAATACAGAGCTATCCAGCCTGCCTTGTGCCCCATTACTTCAATCACCATCACGCGTTTGTGCGAACTGGCCGTAGAATGCAGGCGGTCGATTGCTTCGGTAGCTATGCTGACAGCCGAGTCGAAGCCGAATGAGAAGTCTGTTCCCCAGATGTCGTTATCGATTGTTTTAGGGATGGAAACGATGTTCAGCCCCATAGCCGCCAGTTTGGCAGCAGTCTTCTGCGTTCCGTTTCCTCCGATGCAGACCAGACAATCCAAGCCCAGTTCACTAACATTCCTGAGGATCAGTGAAGGCTTGTCGACGTCCGATATAATGCCGCCGCGTTTGAAAGGCTTCTCGCGCGAAGTACCCAGCATGGTACCGCCCAGATTGAGCAACCCCGACAGAGATTGTTCCGTCAGCGTTTCCACATCTTTTGTCAGCAGTCCCTGAAAACCGCTGTGAATACCGATCACCTCCATTGCATAGTGATTGATGGCTGTCTTGCATACACCACGAATCGTAGCATTGATGCCGGGACAGTCGCCTCCCGAGGTCAGAATTCCAATCTTCATAACGTATTAGTTTAAATTTCCTTTCTTTTCATCTATATGGACGTAAAGGTAGAAAAAAAACAGAAAAAAGATAGAGAAGACGATAAATAAGATTATTTTTGCGCCTTGAAAATCTGATCTCAACAAGAACGATGAATATTACTAATTTACTGAATAAGATATATTTCACTCCTCGCTATAAAGAGATTGAGCTCTATGCAAACCGTGCCGAAGAACTACAGCAACGAGTGTTGCAGCGGTTGTTGCACAAAGCCGCCGGCACCGAATGGGGAAAGAAATACGACTATGCCTCCATCCGTACTTACGAAGATTTCAAGAAAAGACTTCCCATACAGACCTACGAAGAGATAAAACCCTATGTAGAACGACTGAGAGCCGGAGAACAGAACCTGCTTTGGCCAAGCGAAATACGTTGGTTTGCCAAATCGTCGGGCACTACAAACGACAAGAGCAAGTTCCTGCCTGTCAGCCGCGAGTCGCTGAAAGACACGCACTACCGCGGAGGCACCGACGCCGTGGCATTGTATCTGCAACAGAATCCCCAAAGCCGCTTCTTTACGGGAAAGGGACTGATACTGGGCGGAAGTCACGCACCCAACCTGAATACCAACCATAGCCTGGTGGGCGACCTCTCGGCCATCCTGATGGAAAACCTCAACCCGCTGGTCAACTATATCCGTGTGCCGAGCAAGCAGACGGCACTGATGGAGCACTTCGAACCCAAGATGGAGGCTATCGCACGCGAAACCATCCATGCCAACGTCACCAACCTGTCCGGTGTCCCCTCGTGGATGCTGGTGCTTATCAAGCACATTCTGGAGAAGACGGGCAAGCAAAGCCTCGAAGAAGTGTGGCCCAACCTGGAAGTGTTCTTCCACGGTGGTGTGGCCTTCACGCCCTACCGCGAACAATACAAAGATGTCATCCGCAGCCCCCGCATGCACTATGTGGAGACTTACAACGCCTCCGAAGGTTACTTCGGCACCCAGAGCGACCCCGCCGACCCGTCGCTGCTGCTGATGATAGACTACGGCGTCTTCTACGAGTTCATCCCCCTGGAAGACGTAGGCAAGGAACAGCCGCGCGTCTATAGCCTAACGGAAGTGGAGCTGGGCAAGAACTACGCCATGGTCATCTCCACCTCAGCCGGACTCTGGCGCTACATGATAGGCGACACCGTGAAGTTCACGTCGAAGAATCCTTATAAGTTTGTCATCACCGGCCGCACCAAACACTTCATCAATGCCTTTGGCGAGGAGCTCATCGTGGACAACGCCGAGAAAGGTCTGGCCCGCGCCTGTGCCGAGACGGGTGCCCGCATCACCGATTACTCCGCCGCACCGGTCTTCATGGACGAGCATGCCAAGTGCCGCCACCAGTGGCTCATCGAGTTTGCCCAGATGCCGGACAGTCTGGAGAAGTTTGCCCGCATCCTGGACGACACGCTGAAAGAAGTCAACTCCGACTACGAAGCCAAACGCCAGAACGACCTGGCCCTGCAACCGCTGGAAGTAATCGTGGCCCGTCAAGGCCTCTTCCACGACTGGCTGGATCAGAAAGGCAAGCTGGGCGGACAGCACAAGATTCCTCGCCTGAGCAATACACGCGAGTACATTGAAGAGATGCTGAAGCTGAACCAGTAACAAGGAGCCTCTCAAAATCATTATACAATAATCCCCCCGCCCAGCAGCAACCCCTCGGCATCGTAAAAGGCAGCGGCCTGCCCCGAGGCAATGGCTTCGAGCGGCTCCAGCAAATCGACATGAAGCAGACCTCCATCGGCTGCCGACACCCGGCAGCGATTAGCCTGCTTGCGGTAGCGTATCTTCACAATGACCTCCGCTCCACCCGTCACGCGGGCCTCGTCCACCAGGTTCCAATCCTTCAGCAACATCTCCATCCGATAAAGCGAGGCGAGTGGTGCCAGCACCACTTCGTTCCGTTCGCGGCGTATTTCCTTCACGTAAACCGCGCGATTCAGGTGGATGCCCAGTCCGCGCCGCTGGCCGACGGTGTAGAAGGGATAGCCCTCGTGCCACCCCAGAAAATCGCCCTTTTCATCGAGAAACCGTCCCCGTCCGGGCAAAGCTGAGGCGGGCAGTTCGCGCCGCAGGAAGGCACGGTAGTCGCCCGGGCAGAAGCAGACGCCCAGACTGTCCTTCTTTTCCGCCACACGCCCGAAGCCCCGGCGGGCGGCATAGGCACGGGCTTCGGCTTTCGTCAGGTTGCCCATGGGCAGAAACATGCGCCGGAGGATGTCCTGCTTCAGCCCCCAGAGGAAGAAAGACTGGTCCTTGTCGGGGTCGGCGGCAGGGGCGAGGTAGAACTTCCCCTCGCGGCAGACCTTGCGCACATAGTGACCCGTGGCGATGTAAGGGATGCTTAGCTCATCGGCCATCTGTGCCAGCAGAGGCCACTTCAGCAGATTGTTACACAAGGTGCAGGGCACAGGAGTGCGGGCCGCCAGATACTCGTCGGTGAAGTAGCGGACAATGCGGCGGCGGAACTCGTCGCGCACGTCGCGCACGCAATGGCGGATGCCCAGCCGGGCGGCCAGTTGCCGGGCATCGTCCAAGTGCGCTTCGCCGCCCTCCGCCTCGTAGAAGCGAAAGGTCACCCCTACTACTTCGTAGCCAGCCTCCTGTAGGAGCATGGCGGCCACGGAACTGTCCGTCCCGCCACTCATGCCCAGTAATACTTGTTCCTTCATTATTCTATCGTTATTCAACGGTTGTTCCATCAAAAACTCCTCGGTTTTCTTGTCAAAACGCCTCGACTTTTCGGTCAAAACCCCACGGCTTTTCAGCCAAAACTCCACAGGTTTCCGGTCAAAACGCGGCGGGTTTTCAACCCAAACCCAGCAGCTTTGCAATGCCCTTTGAGCGGCTTCATGTGAATCACTGATAATCAGCCTAATAACATTCGGCATAAATCCGGCGCGAGCCGTGCAAGTGTTGCTCGTGAGCCACACAAGTGTCGCTCGTGAGCCGTGCAAGTGTTGCTCGCGAGCCGTACAAGTGTCCCACAAATGCCCTGCAAGCACCGCTTTCCGCGGCCCTGCGAAGGGCACCCGAGCGGACAAAGATACGACGCTTTTTCCATCCGGCGGCAAAATCGGCACACATTCCGTCGCCGTTCGCGAAAAAGCATTACCTTTGCAGCCGAAAAACAATCCATTTCAAATTCCGACACATGAAACATACGTACCGCCTGCTTGTGCTCGACTTAGACGGCACACTGACCAACTCGAAGAAAGAGATTTCCCCCCGAAACCTCCAGACACTGCTGCGCCTGCAAGAAAGCGGCGTCCGACTGGTGCTGGCCTCCGGACGACCCACTTACGGCATCGCACCGCTGGCCGAAGCCTTGCAGATGCAGAAGCATCACGGCTGCATCTTGTCGTACAACGGCGGTGAAATCATCGACTGGAGCACGGGCGAACTGCTCTACAAGAACCTGTTGCCCGACGACGTACTGCCTGTCCTCTACACGGCCGCCGTCCGCAACGGGCAGGCCATCCTGACCTACGACAACGAATACATCCTCACCGAACAGCCCGACGACGAGTATGTGCTGAAAGAAGCCTTCCTTAACAAGATGCAGATACGACCCACCGACGACTTCCTGCGCGATGCTCCCCTGCCACTGCCCAAGTGCCTCATCGTGGGCGACCCCGACAAGCTGATGCAGACCGAAGCCGAACTGTCGCTGCGCCTGCAAGGCCGCATCAGCGTTTACCGTTCCGAACCTTACTTCCTCGAACTGGTTCCGCTGGGCATCGACAAGGCCCGCTCGCTGGCCGTGCTGCTGGAACGTCTGGGCCTGACGCGTGAAGAAATGGTAGCCATGGGCGACGGCTACAACGACCTCAGCATGATACGTTTTGCCGGCATGGGTGTAGCCATGGCCAACGCACAAGAACCCGTACGCAAAGCCGCCGACTACATCACCCTGAGCAACGACGAAGACGGCGTGGCCGTAGCTGTCGAGAAGCTCTTTTTCAGCAACGAAGCATAACCCTCACCGCCCGTGAAAGTCCGCAACGTCCTTCTACTCTCGTTCCTCGCCCTGCTGCTCATCAGCCTTTTCCAGCGGGCAGGCGTATGGTTTGCCTACCGCAACCAGATGCAGAAGGCCGAGGCCACGCTGGCTGCGTGCTTCAAGGAAACCTTTACATTGGTGACGGACGCCCAGGTGAACCGCCTGCCCTATCCCGAAGGGACCGTTACCCACATCGTCTATGCGCCCGACAGCCTGCATCTGGACATCGAGGACCGCCAGCTTCACTACGCCGAACAGACTTCGGCCGTGCTGCAGGATGGCTACGGGTTGCCCGAGACCTCGCTCGACTCGCTGCGCCTGACGCTGACCGCCGTCCTGCAACGCGAAGGCGTGACAGGCAGCATCTACATCCGCAAGCTGGATGCCGCCACAGGCCGCACCCTTCAGACATCGCCCGCCGGCGTCCCGCTACCCGACAAAAGCATCGGCGTGCTGACCTCGCCCCGCGCCCTGCTCCACCCGCAAAAGGGCATCGCCGTAGAAGCCGTCGCCGACCTGCATTACTTCGACCACCCGTCCAACCTGCTCTTCCCAGGGCTTACCTTCCTCATCACCGGTCTGCTGATAGGAGCCATTGCCTTGCGCATGCGCCTGCTGCAACGTCTGCGACGCGACATTGGCCGCCAGTGTGAGGACTTTTACCAACTGGCCGAACAGATGTCGCAACCCGTCCGCCGGATGCAGGTCTGCCTGCATGCCTCCCGCTGGACCGAAGCCCGTCAGCAGGGACAGCAAGTGCTTTCCGACACCGAAGCCACCCTGACCCGCGCCAAACAGGAGAATGCCCGCCTGCGTTCGCGCCGCACCACATGGCTGCGCCGCCTGTCGTGGGGCATGGTGCCGCTGGCCTTCGTGCTGCCCGCCCTGTGGGCCGGATACATCTACCACGAACAGTGGAGGGCACTAAACCGCGAAGTACAGGTGTGCATCGAAGAAGCCTTTGCCGAGGAAAATGCCCTGCGCCACAGCCGCTCGCTCGACGTCAACCAGCTGCGCGGCACCCGTAAATCACACATTACGGGGATGACCGACTACTTCCACCATCAGATGGACTCGCTGCTGACCATCCTCTACCAGAAAACAACCGACGAGAAGGGAAACACCAGCTACGCACCCGCTTTCCCCGGCTCCGTCAGCGAGATTTATGTATCCCACCAAAGCATGAACCTGAGCGAAGGCACCCGCCTCTTCCGCGCCTATGGCACGCAGCAGCTCGTCAATCAACGGCCCGTCGTCGTTCCCCTCGACACGCTTCGGCTCGACTCGCTCTTTCGTGCCGCCCTCACCGATGCCGGGCTGAAGACACCGGGCGGCATCCGCATCGTGCGCCCTGCCACGGGTCAGGTTGTCAGGCAGACGGCACACGCCGTTCCCCGTTGGGGCAGTCTCGTCACTACGCCCTTGCGTCTGGCAGACGACGGCGCGGTGTGCGTGCAGGGTGTAGTGCCCGCCCCCGAAAGGCTCATCCTCCGTTCGGCGTGGTATCTCTTTGTGCCACTGGGACTGACGTTCGCTTTCTGCCTGCTGTGCATCGCTCTGTTGTGGCGTGCCTGGCGGCAGCAGCGCAGACTGGAGCAGTTCCGCAAGGACTTTACCTACTCCATGATACACGACATGAAGTCGCCCCTGCAAACCATTCTGATGGGAACGCAAATCATGGAAAGCGGCCGCCTGGCCGACAAGCCCGAAAAGGCCGACAAGATAGTCCGGGCCATGAACGACGAATGTGCCCGTCTGCTCACCCTCTCGGGACGCGTGGTCATGCTGACACAGATGGATCGTGGCGAACTGGAGCTGCATCCCGTGCCTGTGTCCTTGCTGCCGCTGTTCAACGACCTCGCCTCCAAGTTCCGCCTTAAGGCATCCAAACCGGTGGAGTTCGACATCGTCTGCCCGGAAAGCCTTTGCGCCACGGCCGACGCCTTCTGCCTGCGCGAGGTACTTTCCAACCTGATAGACAACGCCGTAAAATACTCCGGTCCGTCCGTGCGCATCCGCTTGGAGGCCGAAGCTACTGCCGACGGCACGCTGCACATAAAGGTACGCGACAACGGCATTGGCATCCCTCTGAACCAGCAGATGAAGATATTCGGCAAGTTCGAGCGCATAGCCTCGGGCAGCCGCACCACCGGCGCATCAGGCTTCGGCCTGGGGCTGAACTTTGTATGGCAGGTAGTGCAGGCTCACGGTGGCAACATCGCCGTGCAGAGCCGCGAGGGCAGTGGCAGTGAATTTACGGTATCGTTGCCTTCTCCCACACTCGGCTGAAAAAAACACGGCCATCATGGGGCTACTTATCCGAAAAACAGTAACTTTGTGCTTTCAACCGGAAATAAATACCTAACAATATGGAACATCAACTGACGATTTACAACACACTGAGCCGAACGAAGGAAGTATTCAAGCCGCTACACGCCCCGCACGTGGGTATGTACGTCTGCGGCCCTACGGTCTATGGCGACCCGCACTTGGGACACGCCCGTCCGGCCATCACCTTCGATATCCTCTTCCGCTACCTCAAGCACCTGGGATATAAAGTGCGCTATGTGCGCAACATTACCGACGTGGGCCACCTGGAACACGACGCTGACGAAGGCGAGGACAAGATAGCCAAGAAGGCACGTCTGGAACAACTGGAGCCGATGGAAGTGGCACAGTATTACGCCAACCGTTACCACGAGGCTATGGATGCCTTGGGCGTACTGCGTCCCAGCATCGAACCGCAAGCTTCGGGACACATCATCGAGCAGATTGAACTGGTAAAGGAGATACTGAAGAACGGATATGCCTACGAAAGCAAGGGTTCTGTCTACTTCGACGTGGCCAAGTACAACCACGACCACCACTACGGCAAGCTGTCCGGCCGCAACCTGGACGACGTACTGAACACTACCCGTGAGCTGGACGGACAGGACGAGAAGCGTAACCCCGCCGACTTCGCCTTGTGGAAGAATGCACAACCGGAGCACATCATGCGCTGGCCGTCGCCTTGGGGCAACGGTTTCCCGGGCTGGCACTGCGAATGTACGGCCATGGGACGGAAGTATCTGGGCGAACACTTCGACATACACGGAGGCGGCATGGACCTCATCTTCCCGCATCACGAATGCGAGATAGCCCAAAGCGTGGCCAGTCAGGGCGACGACATGGTGCACTACTGGATGCACAACAACATGCTGACCGTGAACGGACAGAAGATGGGTAAGAGCTACAACAACTTCATCACCCTGGAGCAGCTCTTCACCGGCACACACCCGTTGCTGGAGCAGGCCTACACCCCGATGACCATCCGCTTCTTCACCCTGCAGGCACACTACCGCAGCACCGTGGACTTCGGTAACGAAGCCCTGAAGGCCGCCGAGAAGGGACTGGCCCGACTGATGGACGCCGTCAGCGGACTGGAAAAGATTACGCCCGCACAAGCATCGACAGTGGACGTAAAGCAGTTGCGTGAGAAGTGCTACGAAGCTATGGACGACGATTTGAATACGCCTATCGTCATCGCCCACCTGTTCGACGGAGCCAAGATGGTGAACAACATTCTGGCAGGCAACGACACCATCACCGCTGCCGATCTGGAGGAACTGAAAGAAACCTTCCACCTGTTCTGCTTCGACATTCTGGGTCTGAAAGCCGAGAACGCTTCGAATGCCGCCCGCGAAGAAGCCTTCGGCCACGTAGTAGATATGTTGCTGGAAGAACGCGCCAAAGCCAAAGCCAACAAGGACTGGGCTACGAGCGACAAAATACGCAACGAACTGACCGCCCTTGGTTTTGAGATAAAGGACGGCAAAGACGGTTCGGAGTGGAAACTCAATAAATAATTCCCTACTCCCGCCGCTGCAACAGGCACGGATGGCATTGCCTTTTTCCCAACATCGGTCAGGAAAGGCGGTGCCGCCCGTGCCTTTTTCATATCCTGATGGCGGCGCGGCATCCCGTCATCCCGTTACCCTCCGGCTCCTTACAGAGCCGCTACAAGCTTACGGATATTGGCCAACTTCTCCATGAAGGTTTTGTTCGACTTGGCTACCTGCATGTCGTAACGCACTTGCTGACGAATCCAGATCTCCGCATCAATTCCCAATGCGGCCTCGAACAGCAACGCATACTCGGTCGAGACGGCACGTTTGCCGTTCAATATCTCGTTGAGCAGCGTAGGCGAGATACCCATCTGTGCGGCAAGCTTCCGTTGCGACAGGCCACGATATTCTATCTCGTCCTTTATCATTTCTCCGGGATGAATCGGTTCCGAAGGAGTCAGATTATTGGCTATCATTTTGGGGTCAACGCCTTTTAAGGTAATCATAGTGCTTCTTATTTATAATGATTCGACAAATCCAATATGTTACAAATAGTAATAATAGGTTCTTCTGAAGTCTCTCTAACAGTAAACTCCACTCTATACTTATTATTCACACGAATAGACGAAATGCCTTGTTTGTTCCCTTTCAGCATTTCATAGTTCAGCGAGTTTATCCGCATAAGGTCTTCCGTACCTCGTGCGTCCAAAAGATAATCAATACATCTTTGGTATCTCCTCACAATATCGGGCTGATAGCGATGCTTCTTATCGCTGGTCGTCCCCTTCTCGTACAGTTCTTGCAAATAGGTTTCTTCAAATGTGACAATCATGGCATTTCAGGTTACAATGGCAAAGATAAGTATTTCATCGGGCATTCACAAATATGTGAACACTTCTTTTTGCACGCATCACTCCTTCCCTCTCCGAGGGCTTTACCTATTAATGGTTATTGACGCGCATGCCCCGGAGGAGGGAGGAAGAGAACGGGCGGCATAAATACCAAAAACTTGCGATTGCGGAAGTACCTTTTTCTGCGGAACTTTGCAGCCGGATAACCAAGTACATAAACAGCGTGAAAACAAGTACATTTACACTATGGGTGGCAGTCCTGATGTGCCTGTCAGTAGCAGGGATGCTCCGCGCACAGGACTTCCACGGCAAAGGTCACCGATGCCTGGTATCGGGCAAAGTCACTTCGACCGAGAAAGAAACAGTCGATTTCGCCACCGTTTACCTGAAAGGGACTTCCTTCGGCGGCACAACCAACGGTGAAGGGCGTTTCCGCATCAAGGCTCCTGAGGGGAAATATACATTGGTCGTCTCGGCCGTAGGCTACAAGACGGTGGAACGGACACTGGACCTGCAACGCGGCGAGGAACGCGAGGTGAACATCACCATCGCCCCCGACGTGCAGCAGCTGGACGAAGTGACCGTCGTTTCGACCGGTGTGAGCCGCGTCAAGCGTTCGGCTTTCAACGCCGTAGCGGTAGACACCAAAGAATTGCAAAACACCACCAAGAACCTGAGCGAAGCGCTGGCCAAGGCACCGGGCATGAAGCTGCGCGAGTCGGGCGGTGTGGGTTCGGACATGCAGGTGATGATGGATGGCTTCAGCGGCAAGCACGTCAAGGTGTTCATCGACGGCATCCCGCAGGAGGGCACAGGCAGCTCGTTCGGCCTGAACAATATCCCCGTCGGCTTTGCCGAACGCATCGAGGTATATAAAGGTGTGGTACCCGTAGGCTTCGGCACGGACGCCATCGGCGGAGTCATCAACATCGTGACGGGCAAACAACGCCGCCGCTGGTTTCTCGACGCATCCTACTCGTACGGCTCGTTCAATACGCACAAATCCAACGTGCGCTTCGGACAGACTTTCCGTAACGGCTTCACCTACGAGATAAACGCTTTCCAAAACTATTCGGACAACGACTATCGTGTCGATGCCCCCGTACTGAACTTCGAGACGGGCAGCTTCAGCGACAAGGAGCTGGTGCGCGTCCGCCGCTTCAACGATACGTATCACAACGAGGCCGTCGTTGCCAAGGCAGGCTTCGTGGACAAGTCCTGGGCCGACCGCCTGATGCTGGGCTTCATCTGGTCGCAGATGTACAAGGACGTACAGACCGGTGTGCGCCAGAAAACCGTCTTCGGCGAGAAGCACCGCTTCGGACACTCCCTTATCCCCTCGCTGGAGTACAGCAAACGCAATCTGCTGGTGAAAGGCCTCGACCTGACACTGTCGGCCAACTACAACCGCAACGCCACCACCAACGTGGATACGGCCCACTACAAATACAACTGGCTGGGCGAGCGCCAGCCCCTGAACACGCCCGGCGAACAGTCGCGCCAGTACAGCCGCGCCAACAACGACAACTGGAATGCCACAGCCACGATGAACTATCGTCTGGGGCGCATCCATACGTTCACCCTGAACCACGTTCTCAGTACCTTCCGCCGCAACAACACCTCGTTGCTGGCTGCCGAGGCACAGACCGACCCCATCGCCAAGCAGACGCGTAAGAACATCACCGGACTGGCGTACCGGCTGATGCCGTCGGAACGCTGGAACCTCTCCGTCTTCGGCAAGCACTACAGCCAGTATGTGGCCGGACCCATGGCCGAGGATGACACGGGCAGCAACTACGTACGCACCAGCCGCACGGTCAGCTCCTGGGGTTATGGTGCGGCAGGCACTTACTTCCTTGTCGAAGGACTGCAAGCCAAGCTGTCGTACGAGCGTGCCTACCGTCTGCCCACCATCGAAGAGATGTTTGGCGATGAGGACCTGGAGAGCGGACAGATAAGCCTGCGCCCTGAGAGCAGCCACAATGTGAACTTCAGTCTCAGCTATGCGCGTACGCTGGGCAGCCACTCTTTCTATGTGGAGGGAGGACTAGTCTACCGCGACACGCACGACTACATACAGCGCAACGTACAAGACCTGAGTGGCGGCAAGGAGAATGCCACCTACATCAACTACGGCAATGTACTGACCAAGGGCTACAACCTCTCTGCCCGCTACAGCCTGGGACGCTGGCTCAGTCTGGGCGGTAACTTCACCCAGATGGACGTGCGCGACAATGAGCCCTACCAGATAGGCAGCACGGGCAACTCGGTGGAGAATCTGGGCTACCGTTCGCGCATGCCCAACGTGCCCTACCGCTTCGCCGACTTCGACGCCAACTTCTACTGGCGCGATCTGGGCGGACGGGGCAACCTGCTGACACTGACCTACGACAACCAGTGGACGCACTCGTTCTCCTACTACTCCGAGGTCATCGGCAGCAGTAGCGACTACATCGTCCCCGACCAGTTTGCCCACAACCTCACGCTGAGCTACAGCGTGAAGGGCGGCCGCTACAACTTCTCCGTAGAGTGCCGCAACCTGACGGACGAGAACCTGTACGACAACTTCAGCCTGCAAAAGGCCGGACGGGCTTTCTACGGAAAGGTGCGCATCCACTTCGGCGACTAAGCCTGCCAACGTCAGCACCTCTGCCCGACAGCCTACAGACCTGAGGGTACAATCATCCCGGATGATTCCTACAATCAATGCGGATGATTCCTACTATCATCCCGGATGATTGTACCCTCTCTCCATACTCCGGCCATGTAAAGCCGTAAGGAAAGCATGCCGGAAGCCTGCCGCATGGCAGCCATCGGAACGAACAAAAACAAATACATAAAAAAGAGAAGAATATGAAAAAGAACCACTTACTTGCAGGCCTCTTTGCCGCCTCGCTGGCAGGCATGGCCCTTACCTCCTGCTCGGAAGACGACCAGAACGGGGGCAACAACAACTCCAACACCTCGACAGGCAACTACGTGATAGCTACCACCGTGACCAGCAGCAGCACCGATACCTACGTACTGCTGACAGCCCCCTCGCTCGACGAAGGCGAAGTGACCACCCAAGGCAACGGCCTGGTGAACGAAGGAGCCACCTACTGGGTGTTCTACGCCAACCACTACCTGTACGCACTCAATTACAATCAGGGCGAAGCAGGCACTACGCAATCGTTCATCCTGAACAACACCGGCGCACTGGAGAAGCGTTCGCAGGAATACTACGTCAACCGCTTCACCACCTACGGCTACTACGACCGCTACATCATGACCACCTCGACAGGCGACGGCCCCACGGAACTGAAGGACGAGAACGGCTACGTGCCCCAGTCATTCCTGGCTTCGTACTTGGACGTGGAGAACCAGACCTACACCAGCAACACGGTCAATGCATCGACGCCCTTCCTTTCCGAAAACTTCCTGGGCAACGGTGAATACGTCACCCTGGCCGGACTGGCACAGGTAGGCACCCGACTCTATGCCGCCGCCGTGCCCATGGGCCTCAGCCAATACGGCTGCATGCAGAAGAACGACGACGGCAGCTACAAATGGGTGCTGCCCGGCAACGAGGACCTCATCAAGACCGAATCGGGCGGCAGTGGCAGCGGTGCCTACGACAAGGACGAACTACAATGGACCCAATACCCCAACGAATGCTGGATGGCCATCTTCACCGACCAGACCCTGACCGACTGGAAACTCATCAAAACCGACAAGATAAGCTACGCCTGCGGACGTAACCGCTCACAATACTATCAGATGAACTGGCTGGCCGACGACGGCTACATGTACGTCTTCTCGCCCTCGTATGCCAAGACGATGAAGGACGTCCGTCAGCAAACCACCCTGCCCGCCGGCGTGGTGCGCATCGACACCAAGGCCGAAGACTTCGACCCCGACTACTATTATAACCTCGAAGCGAAAGCCGACGGCGCATCCTTCCTGCGCAGCTGGTACATCGGCGGCAACTACTTCCTGCTGCTGATGTACGACAAAGCCATTACCGCCTCGGACAAGGTGGCCAACCGCCTGGCCATATTCAACGTCAGCAACGGAGACCTGTCCTATGTCAGCGGACTGCCGACCGACGTCAACGGCTTCGGTAACACGCCCTACATGGAAAACGGCTCGGCTTACATCGCTGTGACTACCACTTCGGGCTATCCCGCCATCTATCGCATCGAGCCTTCGACAGCCACCGCCAGCAAGGGACTGGTCGTAAAAGCCACTTCGCTGAACGGCGTAGGACGACTGGAGGCCCAGTAAAATCCGTACATCATCCCAACCCAACGAATAAACAATGAAGAAAGCATTCCGACACATACACCTGTGGCTGTCCGTTCCCTTCGGACTGATTATCACGCTTGTCTGCTTCTCCGGCGCCATGCTGGTGTTCGAGAAGGAAGTGACGCAATGGTTGCGTCCCGAAGTATTCAACGTCGACCCGCAAGGCCGCCAGCCGCTGCCGATGGACGAAGTAGTCCGTCGGGTATCGGCCACGTTGCCCGAGGGCGTACAGGTGACGGGCGTCACCGCCTTCCCCGACCCGACGAAAGCCTGGCAACTGCCTCTGTCCAAACCGGCCAAGGCTTCGGTCTATGCCAACCCCTATACGGGCGAGGTAACGGGCCGGGGCGACCGTCTGCCCTTTTTTGCCACCATGTTCCGCCTGCACCGCTGGCTGCTCGACAGCCGCCCGTCGGGCGACGGCGTGTTCTGGGGCAAGGTGGTAGTAGGCATTAGCACGCTGCTCTTCGTTTTGGTACTGGTGTCGGGCATTGTCATCTGGTGGCCTCGCACGCGTAAAGCGTTACAGAACAGTCTGAAGATTGCGGTACGCAAAGGTTGGCGCCGCTTCTGGTACGGCCTGCATGTGGCAGGGGGCATGTATGCCCTGCTGTTGCTGCTCGTCATGGCCCTGACGGGACTGACGTGGTCGTTCGGCTGGTATCGCACAGGCTTCTATGCCCTGTTCGGTGTAGAGGCACAGGCAGGAGGCGGACACGGCTCGCACAACGCCAAGTCGCAAGAAGGCCGGCAGAAGCAACAGGGACGGAAAGGAAAAGGAGACAAGAACACCGACCGCACCGCCCACTGGCAGACAGTGTACGAGCAACTGAAGCAGAAGAATCCCGACGCCCGTCAGATCAGCCTGTCCGACGGATCGGCCAGCGTCAGCGTCAACCGCTTCGGCAATACGCGAGGTGCCGACCGCTACCAGTTCGACACACGCACCGGCCAGCTGACCGGATATACTCCCTACAACGAGCTGGACAAATCGGGCAAAATACGCGGTTGGATTTACTCGATGCACGTAGGCAGCTGGGGCGGACTGCTGACCCGCCTGCTCTGGTTCGTGGCTGCCCTGCTGGGTGCTACCCTGCCGCTGACGGGATATTATCTGTGGATAAAAAAGGAAATGGGACGGTCGGCAAGGAAAAGGAAACAATAAAAAAAACAACGAAGAATGAAATGCAACCGTCCATAGGCAAAATGCAAGAATTCCCACGCAGACGGTATCCGGATGATAACCGATGAGCGTTCCGTCGCAAGTACGGAAGAATCGCACGAGGATCGGCAGAGTCGTCGATATAAAGTCCGGGAAATTGCAGTTCGTTCATAGCTTGCTATATAAAGACTAATTTTGAGAACGAAATTCATTGGGCGTATAACCCGTCACCCGTTTGAACATCCGGCTTAGATGCTGCGGGTATTGGAACCCCAGCCCGTAAGCAATCTCGCTCGTCGTCTTATCCGTACCAAGTAAGGCTTCTTTAGCCCGCTCGATAAGTTTGTTCTGAATATATTCCGAAGCGGTCTGCCCTGTCTGTTTACTGATCATATCTCCGAAATAATTCGCAGACAGAAATACCTTGTCGGCAAAATACTTGACGGTCGGTAATCCCTCTCGTATCGGGGTATCGCTGTCAAAATACTCGTCTAATAGTCGCTCGAAACGGACGACAATGTCCTTATTTACCTCTTCTCGTGTGGTGAACTGCCTCTCATAGAAGCGCATACAATAGTCGAGCAACAGTCCGATATTGGCACAAATCAACCGACGGCTGTGCTTGTCGATACTATGCTTCAGTTCTGCCTCTATTTTATGCAGGCAGTCCATTACGGTTTCACGTTCTTCCTCTGAAAGATGCAACGCCTCGCGAGTCTCATAAGAGAAGAATGAGTAGTTCTTAATTTCCTGACCGAGTGCGGTGCCCCGAATTAGGTCGGGATGGAACAGAATACCATGGGCATTCGGTTGAGTATTTTTCAGCATCTCGGTCTCTGCAACCTGACCGGGGGCGAAACTGACAATCGTACCGTCCTGGTAGTCGTAACTTTGACGTCCATACATGATGTTCCCGCAGTAGGTGTCCTTCAGATAAAGGGCATATACACCATAGTTGATCTTAAAGTGTTCCGGCCACTGCGTTGCCTTCGACAAATCGACAACACTCACTAACGGATGTCGTGTTTCAAGTCCGAACAGTTTGTTGTATTTATCTATTTCATAGAGTTTTATAACTTCTTCCATAAGCGTTTATTTAAATTCTTTCGAGCAAAAGTAATTCATTTGATTTGAATTACATACGGTCCTATTGCAGAATCGAGGATTCGGGTATGAATATCCGTAAATCGTATACAAGCCGGCTTATTCAATCGCGGTAAATTTGCAATCAGAAAA
>ENA-OPBO01000269-OPBO01000269.1-human-gut-metagenome-genome-assembly--contig:-NODE-269-length-46270-cov-12.138224_pt1 | contig 46270 bp, 25 predicted proteins | sample MGYA00241071_ERZ501458 | MGnify/ENA primary metagenome ERZ501458 (study PRJEB25962, sample SAMEA2042509) | human gut metagenome | biome: human gut; feature: human-associated habitat; material: faeces... | reverse complement strand
AATATCTATTCATGCAACAACGCTTATGCTGATGTGTTCCAGAATGACTTTGGATGACACCGACAACTTATGGTCGTGATTTTGCGTATTGCCTCAAGTCGCATGGTGGGGTAAGGGGATTTAATGCGTCTTTGTGGCGATTTTTGCTGCGTTGCACCCTCTTTTGCCACAGTGTCGCTACCTTTTTGACCTCTGTGTCATCTTATGAGGGCGGTTGCGGATTTGAGGCTAACTAAGAAAAAAACACACCCTATCTATAAAATTACCCTAGCAAGAACAAAGATTAACACACTAATAACTACTTTTGTGACGATAATAGAAATGAGTATAAGAAAAAATCATTTCAGCAATCTCAAATTATATTTACTCAATACTAAAAACACATATTCCATGAAGAAAATCCTTATTTCAGCACTGCTGTTGGCAACCTTGCTTCCCAGTGCAAAAGCACAAGGGAACAAGACGGAAGCCCACGGCTACCCGATTGATCCCGTCCCCTTCACTTCAGTCAAAGTGACGGATTCCTTTTGGGGACAACGCCTGAAAGCAAGCCGTGAAGTAACCATCCCACTGGCTTTCAGCAAATGCGAAGAAAACGGCCGCTACAAGAACTTCGAAATGGCTGCCCATCCCAGCGAGAACAATAAAGTGACTGGCTTCTCTTTTGACGATACCGACGTATACAAAACCATCGAAGGAGCCAGTTATTTGCTGCAGACCTATCCGGACAAGAAACTGAAAAAGTACATCGACAGCGTATTGGTGATAGTGGCTGCTGCACAGGAACCCGACGGCTACCTGTACACCGCCCGCACCATGAACCCCAAGCATCCTCACGAGTGGGCAGGCAGCAAACGCTGGGAAAAGGTGGAGGAACTGAGCCACGAGTTCTACAACCTGGGACACATGGTCGAAGGTGCCATCGCTCACTACCAGGCCACCGGACAACGCAACTTCCTGGATATCGCTATCCGCTATGCCGACTGCGTTTGCCGCGAAATCGGCCCCAATCCCGGCCAACAGGTGAAAGTGCCCGGACATCAGATAGCCGAGATGGCATTGGCCAAACTGTACCTGGTAACCGGTAATAAGAAGTATCTTGATCAGGCTAAATTCTTCCTTGATGAACGTGGACGCACTCCATATCGCAACGAATATAACCAAACTCACAAACCCGTTACCGAACAGGACGAAGCTGTAGGCCACGCCGTACGTGCTGCCTACATGTACTCGGGCATGGCCGACGTAGCTGCCCTGACCGGCGACAGTGCCTACATCCATGCTATCGACCGCATCTGGGACAACATCGTCAGCAAGAAACTCTACATCACCGGAGGTATCGGTGCCACCAGCCAAGGCGAAGCTTTCGGCAAGAACTACGAACTGCCCAACATGTCAGCCTACTGCGAAACGTGTGCTGCCATCGGCAATGTATACATGAACTATCGCCTGTTCCTGCTGCACGGCGAATCGAAATACTACGACGTACTGGAACGCAGTCTGTACAACGGTCTCATCTCGGGCGTATCACTGGACGGAGGTGGCTTCTTCTATCCTAATCCGTTGGAGTCCATGGGCCAGCACCAGCGTCAACCGTGGTTCGGCTGTGCCTGCTGTCCGTCCAACATTTGCCGCTTTATCCCCTCACTGCCCGGTTACATCTATGCAGTGAAAGACAAAAGCGTCTATGTAAACCTGTTTGTTGACAACAATGCCACACTGAAGGTAGACGGCAAGAAAGTAACACTTCGCCAGTCGACCCAATATCCTTGGAATGGTGACATCACCGTACACGTAGACCGTAATTCGGCCGGACAGTTCGCCCTGAAAATCCGTATACCGGGCTGGGTACGCAACGAAGTTACTCCAAGCGACCTTTATATGTTCACTGACGGTAAACAACTGCAATACGCCATCCGTGTCAACGGCGAGGAAGTGAAATCGGAACTGCAGAATGGCTACTTCGTCATCGACCGCAAATGGAAGAAAGGCGACAAAGTGGACATCCACTTCGACATGGAGCCCCGTACCGTACAAGCCAACCCGAAAGTGGAAGCCGACCGCGGACGCATTGCCATCGAACGCGGACCACTGGTATACTGTGCCGAATGGCCTGACAACGAGTTTGACATCTTCAGTGTACTGTTGCCCCGTCATCCCGAATTTACTGTAGTTGAGACGCCTAACCTGCTTTACGGTATCAACCAGTTGAAAACCGATGCCCAAATTCTGAAATATAACGAAGAAGGCTATCTGAACGTGGAAAGAACACGCCTCACCTTGATCCCCTACTACGCATGGGCTCATCGCGGACCGGGCTCCATGGCCGTATGGTTGCCACAGGAACTGAACGCCACACGTCCCAGCCAGCCAGCAACGCTTGCTTCGAAGAGTAAAGTGGATGCTTCGTATAAAAGCAGTGCCCTGTCATCCATTCACGACAGACTTGTACCGAAAGACGAATTTGACCGCTCCATCCCCTACTACCACTGGTGGCCTAAACAAGCAAGTACGGAATGGATCACTTACGAATTTCCTGAGAAGGCAGAAATCAAGACTTCTACCGTCTATTGGTTCGATGACGAACCATGGGGTGGTTGCCGCACTCCCAAGAGCTGGAAACTGTACTACCGCAACGATCAGGGAGAATGGGAAAGCGTGAAAGGTGTCAGCCGTTACGGCACAGACAAAGGTGTAGGCAATAAGATAATGTTCGACCCTGTTGAAACTACAGCCGTCAAGCTGGAGATTGTGCTGCCCGATAAATATTCGGCTGGAATCTTCGAATGGGAAGTAGAATAATAATTCATCTGCCAAAGGTTAAATAGGGACTTTACAGATGATATTTATGACCCGTTTATAGGACACTTGCACGGCTCGTGAGCCACACTTGTACGGCTCGCGAGCGACACTTGCATTACATTTCCACCACACTTGCATGGCTCAACAGGCTCACAAGTGTGGTGAAATTCGTATATAAGCAGAGTTTGATTTCTCGAAAAAACACATTACTTTTGTTGATAAAGGGAAATGATTCTATTTCCTAAATATCATATATAATCCTTAATACTCGATACTTATGAAACCGTCCTCTTTTTTCCACTCCACCACATGGAACAGAAGCTTTTTATCTCTGCTTCTTGTCATCCTGAGCCTTGGTGCATTCGCCCAAACTGACGAACTGGTTAGATACGACTTCGGAATGTTTTCGATAATGTTTCCTGAAAGTTGCCAAAAAATAGAAACCGAAAGTGACGAAGAACAAGGGTGTTCAGGCTGGGTAACTCCCAACAAAGACTTTATCTGTACTGTCTGCTTTTTCGGTTTTGATGAAGGATTCGATCCCGAACAACGTTTCCGAGAAGAAGCTGAAGGACTTAATATTAACTTAGATAAAAGTGAAAGGTTTATGATTACAACCGGTACGGAACAGGGGTTGCAATGCGCCCTCATACAACGTTCTGCCAACAGCTACCTGGCCATTGGACTGTATCCTGATCTCAAGCAGAAAAAAGGTGTCTTTCTGTGCATGATGTGTACAAACGCAGAGGAACCAGCTCTGCTTGCTTATGTAATGTCCTCTTTCAGGGTCGGACTCGAAGACTGAAAGAGGACATAAATATGAGAAATCGGCAGTATATATGCCTTATCCGCAATGGAAATATTTCTTCACCAGAGCCAGCATAGCATCCTGTTTTCCTTCCAGATCGGCACGTAAAGTACGGTCGTCATAACTACGCAAGCGGGTAATGATGCCGTCGATCATGGCAGGACTGAATACATTGTATTGCTCGAACACTGCACGCTGACGTTGCAAACAGTCGGCCGAAGCAGCACAACTGTCGGGTAGCTGAGCCAATGCCTCCAATCTATCGGCATTCTCCTTCTGGTGGATATTCACATTCACATAAGTTTTTTCGGCTACTTCAAGCGCATCGGACATCTCGAACCCATGGCGGCAGGCAACAGCCAGTCCGGCAAGCAACTGATAGAGATCGGCCGAACCGTCGGGCGAGCGCATCTCTACAGTTTGCTTCTGTGTGGTATCGAAATGGCTCTGTCCTTCCAGCGGATTGGCCAATGCACACATGTCGGTCTTGGCAGTCCACCCCAACGGAACACGCACCAATACCGAACGGTTCCGGTCGCCCCAACAAACATTGGTCGGCGCTTCCTGATGGGGCACCAGGCGGAAATAGGAAGTAGGATTGGTATTGCCGAAAGCCGTAATAGAGGGAGCCAGCTCCATCATACCTGCAATGGCCTTGCGGGCAGCAGCAGACAACACACCGTCGTGCAGCATCTGGTTCTGGCCATCTTTCATCATGCGCATGTGAATATGTAGCCCCGAACCGGCTTTGCCAACAGTAATTTTCGGTGCAAAAGTCACATTGTAACCCAACTTATAACCCAGATTACGGATAACCCACTTGGCAATCATCAGCTGGTCAGCAGCCTGCTCGGCAGGAACGGGTAGAAATTCTATTTCGTTCTGCTCATAGACACAACCGTCGAGCGTAAAATTACCTACCTCCGAATGACCGTATTTAATTTGTCCGCCGGTTTGAGCTATATAAGCCATGCACTGTGTACGGAATTCATTGAACTTGGCGTACGGACCTGACTCGTGATAGCCACGCTGGTCGGTCGCCTCGTACATACCCGTATCAGGAGCTACCACATAATACTCCAATTCGCCCATCGCTTGAAATTCCATTCCTGTAACATCGGTAAAGGCACGGCAAGCCTTACGAAGCGTATATTCGGGTGCACTCTCCAACGGTTCGCCATCCTTATTAAAGAATGAACAAAGCATGGAAAGGGTGGGAATTTCGGCAAACGGATCGACAAAAGCCGTACAGAAACGCGGAATGACATACAAATCACTACTACCTGCCTCAATAAAAGAGAACAGGCTAGATCCGTCGACTCTCTCACCACAGGTCAAAATAGCCTCCAGATAGGCTTCGTTGGTAATGACAAAATTCAGGGTTTTCAGCCGTCCGTCACCCGCCGGGTACATGAAATTGACCATTCTGATACCGTTTTGGCGGATAAAGCCGATAATGTCTGCTTTGGTGAATTCAGAAGCAGGTTTCTGAAGTGACGCTACCACCAGATTAGCGTTCATTGACAATTCTTGATTCATAAGTTGGTTGTTTTTCGTTGTTAGTAAGGTAAGAGCCAAAGATAGGCATACAACGCTGAACTTCCAAATATCCTGCTGATAAAAACAGTAAAAAAGAAGAAAGTGCACAGCAAAAAAAGACAAAAAAACGGGCTACTTATCACAAGCCACCCGTCTTCCGTGTGTAATTAACCTTTTATGATACACTTTATGACTAACAAAATCACTATTTATGCCAATCAAGAGTGAAAATGAGAGAATCAATCTAAAACTCACTAAACAGAATAAGACAATTTCTGTGACTCACACTTCGTATCATTCACACACTTATGATCTATACAAAACCTCTTTGCTTTACAGTGACGATATGTATTATCATTCGGCAGTGGATGTCCACATGCTGCCGCCGTTATAGAAAAACTTGTTGCTTTGCCCTCTGCTGAAGGGGAGACCTCCCTTGGTTGCATAGCCCTCGGGATAACTTTCGGTTACATTACCTTGGTTATCCACAATGTTGAACACTACCTTCAAGTCGGTGTATTCGGTCACGCTGCTGTAGACAAACGGGTGGTACATTTTCAATGAGTTCTCATCGTTGATGGCTATCATGTCGCCCGGCCAGGAGTTCAGGTTGGTGCGGTTACCGTTGCCGTCGTCGTTGTAGAGGAAGACGTGGGTGTAGCCCTTTACGTAGAACTCGATGTCGTAGGACGTCTCCACCACGCGCGAGGCGTAGACGCAGCGCACCGACATGCCGTTCTTGTTGTTTAAATCATTTCCCTGCCAGATGCGGTAACGGCCCGCCGAGGCATTGCTACCCGAGAACTTCATGAATTGCAGCCAGTAGCCGCGCTCCGTGCCGCTGGCACCCAGGGCAGCTGTTCGTGTCCAGTAGTAGCCGGAATTGGCGTCGCCCGCCGCCTGCCCGCCGTAGTACATGCGGTTCTTGGGGAAGTAGACGGTGCCCTTGTCCGACAGGTAGTACGAACTCCAGTAATTTACCCCTGTGCTCACCACATACTCGTTGCGGAACTTCGGGTCGGCTACCAGTGCATTAAACTCCGACATGTAGGGGATACGGAAGCCCTTGGGGCAGATGTCGTCGATGATAGTCGGCTCATTGTTTTGGGGCACATCGGCGATACTATACAATCCGCCTGCCGAATTGTCGCTCAGAGGCCAGTCGCCGTTGCCCAGCAGGCTGCCTCCGTTGCCGTCCTGCATGTAATATCCGCTCGACTTGGCTCCTAGATTGCGGTCCAGCCAGTAGTTGTTGCCCATCGGTATGACCTCGTAGTAGTACCAGCCCTGGTCGTTCTTTCCGCCTGTCTGGTGATTGCCTGTCCCGTCGTCGTAGTCAAATACGCCCGTGTGGTAAAAGTCGTAGGACAGTGTAGTAGTACGTCGGGTACTGTTGTTGGTCAGCACTATCCTGAAGGCATCCTTCCCATAGCGGTAGGCGTCTGCTACGATGCCTGTACCGGGCTTCTGCACATCCAGTAGTTTATTGGTAAAGGTGAAGGATTGGCCTTCAAGCCGGTCTCCGCTAGGCGGGGTAGTGCTTCCCTCGCCTTCGGGCGATGAGGTGCCATTCCAGAACAGCAACTTGTCTTCGTACCCCTCTGCCAATTCCACTTTCCACGACACATCTTCCATATTTGTGGGCAAGGTAAAGGTATAGACAAACTGCAGGAAGTCAGACATCGGGGCATGGAAGCCTTCGGTACGTATCTTGCCGCCCATAGCGTCCGGGGTGATGCCGTAGAGCTTTTTCGTTGGGTCAGTCTCCTTTCCGCGGATAAAGTCCCAATAGTCATCGTATGTGCCTAATTCTTTCGTAGTAGTAATTTTCCAATCATCATCCCGTTCATACTCTTTCACCAAGAGCTTGATAGTGCCAAACTTGTCGTTCAGGAACTCTTCCGTCTGCTTCACCACCACATCCCGGCTCAGTCCGCCTGCCGATACACGGATGTGGCCATAGCGGTCGTCGCCCGTCAAGTTGCCGATAGTGACTTTTACCCGGTAGGTGTAGAGGGTGCCGGTTTCCTTGCCGTCGTCCAGTGTTGTGGTTGTTGTAGGCGCACCGTTGTTGTCCAACACCAGCCAATAGTCATCCTTGGGGTCCACCTTCACCGTCAGGTCGGTGGGAGTACTGGGATAGTATTTGATGCTGAACTCTGCCGTAGCGTCGGCCTGTGCTCCTACCTTAATGGTGTCGCTCACCCCCAGCTCCTGACTCCCGTCAGTCACCATATTATATACGGTAGGCTGGTGGTCGTAGATGGTGGCTTCTATGCCCGATGGGTCATGCATTGCCGCCTCGTCGGCACTGTCGTAGCCCTTGCCGTTTACTTTGGTTATGGCCACCTCATAGTGGTGGTTGGGCAGGAGGGAAAAGTAGTTTTCTTCAGCGTTTTTCAGATTGATGCGATACCAGGAGGTGACGCCGTTGCTCGTGCCACTCACTACGAGGAAGGGCTGCGAGGCACTGCTGCTGGGGTAGGTGTAGAGGGGCTTATTAGGGTCGGACTGGCCGATGGTTGCCGTGCCTTTCGGGGCATTGTCGGCATTAGTCTCTGCCCCTGCCAGTATTTGTCCCGCTTCGCTGCAGTTGCGCAGCTGGAACTCGCCAAGTTGTAGGCTGATGCCCTCGGCATTCTTCACCGTCACCTTGGCCGTGTTGCGGTTCAATACAAAGTCTTCGGCTACCAGGCCGATGCTGGGGATGGCACTTTGCTTCACACCGCTCATGACAAGTTGGGGCTCTCCGCTCACGATGTTGGAAGTGATGGCACGTACATCGGCCAAGGTGGTGATTCCCTTGCTGATGTCGGGCAGTTTATTGTTGGTATTGGCCACGATGTAGATGTACTTTTCGCTTGCCGATGCTTCCAGCTGTATGGTGAAGCGATAGCTGTTGTTTATTTCGGTAAACTCGCTTACACGTTGTATCTGCTCCAACTTAGCGGCGGCGTCCTTCGAGGGAAATACCAGCAGGGTTAGTTCGGTCACTGCGTTTTCGCTGGTCACTGCGCGTGTCAGTGCCACATCCTCCGTCTGCGCCACGTTAAGTATGAACGTCATTTCCACCCGTTCGCCGTCCCACGGCACGCGGCTTCCTATCTCCTCGTCCGTGCACGAGGCAACGGACAGGAGGAGAAGGAGACTAACACACAACTTAATTATTACGTAAATATACTTCATAGTCATAATCTTTTCCGGTTACAGTTTTCCATTGGCTGCTATTGATGGTCAGGTTTCCGGTTTGGGGATTGCCACCGTTGGTATGCAGCTTGTAGTTGATGTTGCCAGTAGGTCGCCAAGCACTTGATATGGTAACGTCATAGTATTTCTTAGCATCCTCTGTCGTAAGAATTCTTTCATCCTCAGTATTCCATGTCTTATAGGGAGTATCGTCGGTTATCCATAGATGGATATGGCTATATGATGTAGTTGTCTCAATCCAGATGCGGTACGTACCATCCTTAAATGTCATCTTGTCTGCAATGTTCGGCTTATCATCCACAAACTCGTTCTTGTCGCCCTGCGTATGGTCGTAGAGGAACCAGCCGTCCTTGTCGGCAAAGTCGTAAAGCGGTATGCCGGGGACCATGTGGGCAGGGTAGCGGTATCGGGCATTATTATCACTCGGCCCGCTGTGTCCCTCGGCAAACATTATCAGTGCCGTGCCCGGCTCTGCCAGCAGGGGCAGGTCGAAGTAGAACCAGCCGGGGTTTTCCTCATCCACTTTCATCTTTACGCCCGGCCACTTGCGGTTTATGGTTTTACCTGGACAGCAATCCTCGCGGAAAGCGGGGCAGTAGTCGATGGTAGTATTATAAATGTCCGTATTTGCATTTATTGGGTCGTACTTATACTTACCATCAGTTCCTTTTTCCTGCACTAAATATTTGGCACCATTTTTATCTGTTGCTTTCGGCACCGGGTTGGTGACTGTTCCGCCCTGTGATGTCCATCCTTGGAATGTTATCTTTCCCGTAAAGCCATAGAGGATGGCGTTTTCGCCTTCGGGATTACTGGGGATGGTAATCTCCGTTCCGTTGGGTGTATACAGCGGCTGATACACATAGATGTGCGGATTGCTCCAATCGTCGGTCAGTGGGCGAAAGTGCAGGCGGTAGGACGTGGCGTTGGGGATGATTTGCAGCGTAGCGGTCTCCGTCAACTCCTTTCCGTAGCCGGTGGCGGTGAAGGTGTAGGTGGCGGTGTTGGCGTTGGGGAAGTTGCTTGATACATTGGGCTTGTCCAGCGTGCACACCAGTGTGCCGTAACCATTACTTACCGTTCCGGTATAGGGGGCGTCTGCTGTGAATGTTTTGCCGTCGGCAGCCGTAGCCACATGGTTGATGTCCTTGTCTGCCTGCACCTGTATCTGGGGCAGGTTGGTGAGGTAGGTGTAAGTCACGGCGAAGGACTCCTCGTTCGATACCTCTTTAATGTAGACCGTATAGTTCTGCGGCATCACGATGAGGTAGGGTTCGAGCAACAATTCGCTGACGTCTATCTTCTTCTTCAAGTCGCCGGCCACGATGTAGAAGTACTTGGCTATCTTACTAATGGTTGAGGTTTCGGCCACGGGCGGCATGTTGGGATGGATACGCACGGTGAACGCGGTGATGTCACCCGTCTTCTCGTCCTGCATGAAGTCTACCTGGTAGATGTCGGTCTCCGTGCCATTGGCCAGTATGTATTTGGGGCTTTCGTAGCCCAACATGGGCGCATCGGTACGGCATGCCACGGTGACGTCCTTTCCGGCTTCCAGCTCTTTTATGCTGGTCTGTGCCACGTAGAGGTAGTAAGGGCCGTTGAGCTCGGCGTTCACTTTCTCCAGTGTCCAGTCCTTCACGGCGGCGGTGGCCTCTATCTTGTTGCCCAAGCCGGTGATGCGACCGATGATGTCGTACATGCGCCCCCGGGGCAATTGACGCACTTTACCCCCAACCGCGCCAGTCTGCCCTTCGGTGTCGCCCAGCTCGATGGCGTACTCTAACGAAGAGCGCGAAACGCCCTCGGCTGTGTAAAGGGTGGCGGCAATGAGCATCTGCGACTGCCGGTCCTGCGTCTCTGCCGTGACGTAGTGTTCGGGCAGGTAGAAGGTGCCGCGGTAGGCCCATTGCCCGGCCTCGGTATTATCGATTGTGGTTTTGCTGAATGTATAGTTATTGTTGTCGGAACCGTCAGGGTTGTAGGCTCCCACGTGGTACGAGCCTTTGAAGGCGTCTGATGTGTGGTCGAACAATGTCAGGCCGGAGCTGACGTCCGTGCCGGGCAGCAGCGGGGCGCGGTCGGCTATGTTGCGGACGCTGACACCGTCAATCTTCAGCACATTGGCGCCAAAGACGGGGTTGGAGATGCCACTGGTGGTATTGTCGAACACCAGCGTGTAGCGCACCTTGACGCAGGTGTACACCAGGTCGGCCCGGATATTTTCGGCCGAGGTGGACGACAGGGTATAGTCTTCCTCTCTTTGGTAGACCATGGGCAGGCCATAGATACTGGTGGGGCTGGGCAGGCTGACTGCGTCGCCATTCTTATACTGCAGGATGATGGCCTTCAGCTCGTTTTCCGTGGTGCCGGCTGTCAGTTGGGGCACGTTGGCCACGACGTAGATGCGGTAGGTGCCATACTTCATCCGGATGGTGAAGGTCTTGTATGTATCGTGCTCCAGCTCGTCGGTGTCCAGCTTCTTCACCAGCGTCTCGCCTTCACCGTCGGTGGTGGGATAGGCCAGAAACCAGAGCGAGGTGATGCGTCGCTCGTCGACCGTAGCGTCCTGGCTGTCTGTTTCGCCGGTTGTGGACACGGAGCGGGTGAGGGGTACGCTGAGTTGCAACACGCCTTCGCCCTCACCGGCCAGTGGCGTGTCGGTGGTAGGCAGGTCGGTCGTGCACGACAGGAGGCCTATCATCCATGCCGCCAGGGCTATGATTTTGTATATGATGTCTCGGTTCATGATTAAGATTCTTTACAGTTCGGTTTGGTTAAATACAATTGTCCATGCATTGATTTGTAAAGACAGCATTACTTCCTGTCCTGCGTCGTTGTGCCCCATGATAAGGATTATCTGGTAGCTGCTTTCGCGGTCGAGATATTCCTGCAGCGACATGTCGGCGTAGGCGTCCAGCTTCAGCAGGTTGAGGTACTTCAGCAGGTCGACGTCGAACAGGTTTTGCTGTTTGCGTTCGTTGCGCACGGTGAAGCGTGCGGGCACGTCGTCGGTGAGGCGCAGGGTACCCATTTCGGCCACCAGGGCGTGGAGGTCGGTGGCGCGGGTCGGGGTATCGTCGTTGCTGATGGTGGCCTCGGTGAGGGTATAGGGCTGGTAGGACAACGGTTCGCACTCGCAGGGTTCGTTGTCGTGGTCGAGTATGCGATTGGCGGTGGTGATGGCGAAGGAATAGTCGTCCTTGGACAGGGCGTTGCCTTCGGTGTCTTGCAGGAGCACACGGAAGCGCTTGGCATCCTTCACCAGCGGGATGGTGGCGTAAGACGGGGCATCGGCTTTCACTTCAAAGTCGGCCAGCTGTCCATACCACAGGTCGGTGAGGCACTGATTGTATGCGTTGTCCTTGGTACGGAGACGCAACAGCAAGTCGTCTTCGGTAGAGGTGCCGCGTTGCAGGCCGCTGCTAAGGTCGTAGCAGCCGGGGGCAGTCAGCAGGCCTGCCCAGGCTACGAGGTGGTAGTGGCCGGGCGCCAGTTGCAAGGACATGCGGTAGTCAGCATTCAGGTGCGGGCCGCTGTCTTGCAGGGAGGAGACGAACCGTCCGTCGGTGTCGAAGATAAACAGCATTACGTCGTCCACCTGCGAAGGGAAGGCGTCGGCAAACTCCATGTTGTAGTCGTAGACAAAACGTACCTCGCACGGGCAGTCCACTTCGTCTTCGTAGATGCACGAACTGAACAGCCCCAGCAATGAAAGGCACAATGCAAGTGTTATCTTTTTATAGATCCGGTTCATATCTCTGAACATATTCTTGTTTCATTTTTAAAGTTCTGGCTATGTTGCCCGACGGGCAGGCAAAGCCTTCATGAGTTTACGAAAAAAGGAGAAGAAGGGATGTAACCGCTGAGTAGTTATGTTGACGCTATCAATTCTGTTTCCAAACCTAAAAAATACAACTGCCACACCCGCTTCTTTCCTACAAAATACCTACTGAAAACTAATGCTAATTCATCATTCCAACTCAAGTTCCGTAAGCAACCACACAGGAAGGGGCAAAAGGTTTAATTTCTTACCCCTTTATGCCTCCACCAGTGGTCACCAAGAAACCTGAACTTTTAACACATGAATGTGAAAACTATCATGAAAAATTATTCCAATGTCACATCCTGCTTAACGAGTACCCACTTCTTGATCTTGGCTTCAACCTGAATGTTTGCTTTGGCTTCTTCGTCGGGATCCTTCGGGTCTTCAAAAGTAGGCTCGTAGTGACCCAGGCCCTTAATGGCCGATACTTTCAGTTCGTACCAATGATTGCGCACGGTACCGAACTTACCGGCTTCCATGTGCGAGCCGTTCGGGTTGTGCTTGATCCAGGCGGTGTAGTAGCTGTAGCCGTCTGTATAGGTATGTACGTCGGCAGGAACACTTGATTTACTGTTAGTAAATGCTGTGTTGATGGTACCTATATTGTCATTCTCCGTCGACTTGCTTGCAGCCTTGTCGATGGTATAGTACAGGATAGCGGCGTTCTTGGTCTTGAAGATAAAACCGTTGTATTCGTAGAAGTTGTTGTCGCTGCTTGCGGCTGTGGTAAACATGGTTTCGGTAATGTCTGTATCATGTCCGCTTAAAGCCAGCAAGTTGGTATATATCTGCGAGTATGTATCGGTACCGTCCTTAGCAAGTACAGAGAAACCTTTAGTGGCATCGGGCGTATATTTCACCTTGTACACCACGCCTGTGGTCTGGCCGTTCTGCTGGGCAGTAGCTACCATCGTGTTTTCGGGGCAGTAGAGCTTGGCGGCAGCAGGAGTAGAAAATGAAGTGGCTTTTGACTGGCTGAAGTTGTCCGTCAGCCAAGTTGCTTCGCCATCTGCGCCCGTCAGCGTCTTGTCGTAGTTGGGATCCTTCACGTAGAAATAACCGGTCCACGACTGAGTGGGATTTACTTGTGTGTCTTTCTCCTTCACCAGATACATCTTCTTGTTGAGGTTGATGAGCGACACGCCTTCCAGCGTTGCGGAGGCTATCTTGTCGTCACCACTCTTTACATCAAATGACTGGCTGTCTGTGTTATCGAAAGTAACCTTACTGACCACACGTTCGATGTCGATTTCAAGCAGGTTTACAGTCTCGCCAGATGACACTTCCTTTCCGGCATCATCCACTTCTTTATCAGAGACGTCGGTTGTCTTGAGTGTCTGTTTGCTTACCTCCGAATTGGTCATAAAGAACTTTCCACTTGTGGCCAGTCCGGCAGCGTTCGTGATGTTGAACGCCTGCTTCATGTCCGTACTGTTGGCAACAATCGGCGACAGGTTGCTTTGGTTGTCCTTGTAGTTGGCCAGCACGTAAACGTTGTATTCGCCGGCTTCTACCAAAAAGGGCTTGGTCACGCGGACGACTTTGTCATTATCATCCGCGTTTGTCGCCTCTTTCATATCCGGGTCGTAGATGTACTTGGCGATGTTGGTTGCAGGGTCGGCAAGGACAACGCGAATATCGTTGATGGTGTATTCATTATCCTCGCCGTAAACTTCATCGCCCGTACTGCCATCGGTAGTGGTACGCGTGGTGCTGGTCGAAGCCACATTAATCATAATCTGCGTGTAGGCAGTTCCTTCGTTCTGTGGGTTGTTGCTCACAGGTTCGTCTTCATTGCTGCATGAGCAGAAGAGTCCAAGGCCCAAAAGGCCGGTCAGTAATAAATTTTTCATTGTCTTTTTTGTTTTTACTAATCATCAATTGAATTGAACTTCATTGCTATCGGTTGTGGATGCGGACAACGGTCGTATCCTATGGCGGACAACAGTCGTGTCCTACGGCGGACACGGGCCATGTCGGCGGGCGGGTCATCCTAAGGGATCTTCTCCACCTCCGCCGCCTTCCGAGCCTCCGCCGCCTCCTTGGCCTCCGTCGCCAGGAGTGACGGCCCCGATACTGACAGGCCTCGGCAGCACGAAGGTACGGGGCTCTTTGGTGAGCTTGTTTCCACTGGTGTACTGAGTGGTGATTTTCACCATCCATTCGCCGTCGGCAACGCCTGCGGGCAAGATGAACTGCAGGCGGGTAGGCGTATTGGGCGAGATGTCCTCGGGGCCAATGAAGAAGGAAGTCTGCGGATTGGCGACGGAGGTGAGGGTAATACCCACAGAGGGGTCGTCGCCCACAATTTTTCCGTTCTTCACGTTGAGGACAACCATCTTGCCAGCCTTCATGGGAGCCCGAGTCTGCGTTACTGTATTGACAGGTGCCGCGCTCACCATACCTGCAATGTAGGGTCCGGTGACGGCGGGCTGAAGGAAAAGCTTCAACTTGGCCTTGGCAAAGGCTTCCTTGAGCTGCGTGCCTTGCGCGAAGCTGCCATAAACACTGATTTTCTCGCGATCAACAGGTTGCGACAGTTCTTCTTCCATAAGCACCCCGCTGGCCATAGGGCGAAGGGTGAAGAGCGGCGTAGAGATGCAGAAGCCCGAGGCGGCGTAGTTGGCCGTCTCCCGACAAGCCTCTTCGAGAATGCTTCTGACTTCGCTGCTCACTTTGTTGAGTTTCCTGGCCACTTGGGCAGCAATGTGCTCCAATCCGAGCGACATTTCCTGTGTCTCGACCTTAACGATGTAGTCGTTGTCAATGTCGGCAGTCAGTTCATTGGGATAGGCCTTTAGAGCCAGATCCATGCTTGCTTCTTGAGTTGTTGCCATATGGGGTAATAGTTAATGGTTAATGGATTATCTTTTCTCTATTTCTTCCAGATTGTGACGGGCGGTGGGGTCGCCTTGTTCGGCGGCTTTCCTCCACCACACTGTGGCTTCTTCCCTTTCACCTTTCATCCACAGCAGGTAGCCGCGGTTGTTCCAAGTGAAAGGCTCGTTGGCGGTCTGCGACAGGTAATGTTCGGCCTGCTCGTAATCGCCGGCTTGCAGGCAGATACCTGCCGCGTTGTTGCAAGCTACGGCATTGTTGGGATAGGTGTCGGCAGCGGTGAGCAGCAGGCGGCGGTAGGCCTTGGGGTCGTCGGCACAGAAGCGGTGGGCCACGGTGTAGAACTCGTAGGCGTTGAGCTCCTGTGGACGGCTGAGAGCCAGGTCGCGGGCAGCTTCGGGTGTGCGTTCGCGGCTAATATAGCAGATAGTGAAGGTGTTTTTGCGCAGACCGGGGTAGACGGCGGTGAGTAGGGTCCGGTAAGTCCGGCCTCCGTCCAGCCGTCGGATAGCCTCCTCGCGGCCGTCGGGGTCGGCAATGCCGTCTATGATTTGCAGCATGTCTTCCTTATAGGGCATCTGTCCAGCGGCAATCACCTGTGCCAAGCCTTCCCAGTTCTCGGCGCCAGGGCGGACGTCCATCAGGGCGGGGTCAGCGGCGTAGCGTTGCTGGATGTAGGCCTTGAGTGCCTCAGCTCGACCTTCGGCCAACTTCACATTATGCTCGTAACGGCCTTCGGGCGAAGCGAATCCGGTGATGTTGATGCAGCGTATCTCATAGTCGGGATTCCGCTGCACGTAGTTCATGGCCGAGTCAATCTTGAGCAGTTCGGCGCGGTTGCCGTAGCGGTCGGGGTAGAGGCGGGTCTGGTTGACGGGATAGATGAGGAAGGCATCCTTCTGTATCTTGCGCTGCACGAAGTCTTTGGGACACTCCATCTCGGGGCTGACGCTGAGTTGGGGGGCGTAGAGCAGCTGGCCCTTCACTTCGTGCTCCTGCTCCAGCAGTCCGCCGCAGGCGCATCCCAACACGTCTTGTCTCAGCACGAGGTGGGCTTGCTCCATCCAGGGCTGATAGTCTACCTGGGTACGGTAGCTAACCATGCGGTTGGCAGGGTTGTTGCCCGTCAGGGTAAGATAGACGCCGGCAGGCTGTTCGGCGGCCCGTCCGGCACGCTGCTCCTTGATGGCGCGGTTGTGGCCATTGACCACGACAGCGGGTAGGTCGAGCTCCCGGCTACGGTCGGCGGTACAGATGACAGGGGTCAGGATGCGCTTGTGCTGGCTGTACACGATGCGCTCGCCCAGGTCGAGGGTAAAGCTGATGCTGACACCCCCTCCGGCCATGCGGACGCTGTCGGCAGAGATTCGGAAGGTATAGTCCGGATCTTGTTCTGCCCTGAGGGCGACGGCTGCCAACAGGCAAAGTATAAAAAACAAATATCGGTTCGTTCTCATATCAGGTGGAAAATTATTTAAAGTACATAAATCAAGTTGACGGCGGCCTTAGTGGGACCTAAGTAGTTGCGATGCGTGTCTTTTTGGGGCTTTCCGCAATGAAGACATTTATATTGCTTATAGTCGATATATAGATACCCCACTCCAAGACTGAACTCTAAACTCCACTTGCGGTTGAGCATCCAATGGTAACCGTAGGAAAGACCTGCCCCCACAGCCCAGCCTTGAAAGCGTTTGCTCTCCAATGCCGGAAAGAGACCGAAAGGCAACTTGATACCGCCAGCATTGAACTGCCCGCCCAACGCATGAATACCCCAAAAATGACCGTTGAAGGTCTCGCAAGGCCAGTAGCGGAACTCAGGCTGCAGGAGCCAATGCTTCAGTTTCTTGCCATCGGAATATTGCCAGGGCTGGAAACCGCCCGCCAGCGAGACGGAATGTTTCTGTCCCGTGGCCACCTCTATACTAAGATTAGGCGTCCCGGTAGTCCAGTAAAGCAGATTGGTCTTAAAGACCGCCTGCTGTCCGAAGGCCTCCGCCGACAGGCTAAGGAATAAGAATAAAAGGAAAAGTATACATTCTCTTTTCATAGTGCTTACGAGCTTTAAAGTAACGAGGCAAATTTATTTTATTATTCGCACCCCCTTTATCCATTAAAAAAAATATAAATCCATCAGAAGCCTATCTTCCTATTTCCTAGACAAATACGTTTTCACATTACAAACTAAAAAGTAAATGGAATATATAAAGAAAACAACTTTTAAGTGATAGAATAGAATAAAAAAACTATATTTGTGCCATCATACATACCGACTTACCCGAATACCCAACAACAATTCCGCCTATGAAAACCATTGTATACCTGATAACCGTTTTCGTCCTGTCATTCATTCCTCTCGCTATCCACGCATCCATCAGCGACGCCACTATAAAAGAAACATTAAGAAAACTGGATTCGCTTATCGAAGCCAAACCTGCTATCCACGCCCGTCAGGAAGCTAAAATAGATAGTCTGCGGAAAGAAGCGGTACAAGCAAAAGACCTGTGGAAGAAATATTCACTCTACGACTCGTTGTTCTATGAATACCTACACTATCAGGCCGACTCTTCTTTCTACTATGTAGAGAAAAAGGAAAAAATGCTGCCCTTGCTCAACAATCCAGAACTACACAATGAGATACTAATAAACCGTGCCGAGGTATACGGAGTAATGGGACTATGCCTAGAGGCCTATAACACCCTGAAAGCAGTAGACCACTCCATCATGAGTCCGGGTATGAAGGGGTATTATTACAGCGTCTGCTGCTCGCATTACACCAACATGGCGGAGTATGTGAAAACTCCGTATGGTGGCAACCTGTATGCAAAGAAAGCCAATGAATACCGAGACTCCATCCTAACCCTATTACCACCCGACACCAACCACGACATTGTGTTCTCTGAAAAACTGCTGCTGACAGAAAAACCTAAAGAAGTAGCCCAACGACTAGAAAAATTGCTGGTAAAAGCAACAGCTTCCAAGCCGCGTACCTATCTGCATTATGCTTTGGCCGAAGCCTACCGGATGGAAAGAGATACCACAAAGATAATCTATCACCTAGCCCAAACTGCCATTTTGGATCTACAATCCTCAGTACGCGAATATGCAGCCTTGCAAAAACTGGCATGGGTACTTTTCCTGCAAGGCGATACAAAACACGCCTACCAATACATCATCTGTTCGATGGAAGACGCCATTGCCTGCAACGCCCGGCTGCGAACCATGGAAAGCGGCAACTTCAACTCCATCATCCAAAAAACAGTGGACGAAATCAGAAACAAGGAACACATAACCCCCCAACGGCTCCTCATGGCCGGAAGCCTACTGTTCTTCCTCCTGCTGGTGATAGTGGCCGGACTGAGCTGGTGGACAAAAAAGATGGCGGAGATGCGGACCGAACTGGCCACAACCAACCAAAAGTTGGAAACATCGAACAAGGAACTGGCGCTGACAGGGAAAATCAAGGAGACTTATATAGCTCATTATCTGTATCGTTGCGTGTATTATCTGGAACAAATGGAGCAAAACCGACGCTCACTGGAGAAGCTGGCCATGTCATCGAAAATAGAAGACCTATTCAAGGCGATACGCTCTACCGAAACCATCCGCGAAGAACGGAAGAACTTCTACACGGAGTTTGACCGCTCGTTTCTCGAACTGTTCCCCAATTTTGTGGCCGACTTCAACGACCTGCTTGCCGAAGGCGAGGAAATCAGCCTGAAACCGGGCGAACTGCTGAGTACGGAACTGCGCATCTTCGCACTAATCAGACTGGGCATCACAGACTCCAACCGCATCGCCCACTTTCTGGGCTACTCCCTGACCACCATCTACAACTACCGCAGCAAACTGCGCAACAAAGCCAAAAACGACAAGGAGATCTTCGAGCAGCGTGTCATGAAGCTGTAAAGGGATCAAACAGTGACGGGCTGCAAAGGCGGGGCAAATCAACCCGCCATTTGCAGCCTGTCACTCATACGGTGAAAGGACCGGGACATTGCAATCCCCTTCTCCTCCCGTCACTCAAATCGCAGTGTGCCGAAGAACTGCGGACAATGAAAATTAGGAGAAGGCAGTTCTATAGGATTCCACGACAAGAAGTGAGGTGTCTGTAAACAGTCGCCACATTTATAGAAATTGGCTCGTATGTTCTTTCCTTCCAACGAACGAATGTCGTGCGCAAAGAAAGTAGTAAAAGGAATGACCAAGGCCACTTCCCAGGCACACTCTCCTACCCGTTCTTCGAAGGAAGCACGTCCCAATGATGACCAACGTTGTACACGGTCAAGCACCTCCTGCGGAGCATGTACACGCCCTTCACGTCCACCTCCGGCGGCAACCAGCAAAGTTCCTGCACAGTTACACTCTACATTATAATATACCCCATCGCCGGCAGGTATCGAGAAAAACTCGACACAGGCATCTTCCCAAACAGGACCATTGTCATGTCCAGCTACAGCCCGCACACTGGCTTCGCTCACTTTGTAATGCAACAACAATGAATCGTCCGTATATGCTATACGGAACTGTACTACTGGACAATAAGGATAAGCTGCCCAATTGACCGTGTCAATGGGCTGAAAAGCTATCTTCTCTTTATCGAGTAAAGCCGGTACTGCTTCTACCAATAAACCAGCCGCACTTACTTTCTTTACATTCAATTCTTTCATAACAATAATGCTTTTGTTTAAAGATAAGTACACTAATGAAGTTCTTCCCTACAGGATTACAACTGCGACTGGATGAAAGCTTTCATTTCGGGAGTATGCTCTTCTACACTCTGGAGCAATTTGAACTGAGCTTTGGTACGCACCAGATTGTGTTCGGGATATTGAATCTTGTAATATGTATCACCATTAATATAGTCAGCCAAAAAGCGAACGCATTGCATGTAAGGGAACAAAGCTGCTGCATAAGGCAGGTTCTCGATTTCAATAGGCAACAAAAACGATTTGGCCGATTCCAGATAACCTTTGGTAAAGGCCTTGAATATTTCCATATTAAAGTTTACGTTGTCCAGATTCTTATCGTCTTCCAGACCTGTATTGGCTGCCGAACGCAGGAAATCACCATAATCGGAGAAGATGAAGCTGGGCATTACGGTGTCGAGGTCGATCACACAAAGTACATTGCCATTCTCATCGAACATCATATTATTGACCTTCGTATCACAGTGGCAAACACGTTTGGGCAAACGACCTTCTCTATGCAGACGTTCAGCCTTGCACATCTCGTCGGCACGGCTTTCTATCTCATCCAAATAGTATTGAACTTCCTTCACCCGACCAACAGCATCGGCAGCCACAGCATCGTGCAACTGTTTCAAACGGAACTCCATGTTATGAAAATCGGGAATAGTCTCACCTAACGTATCAGGAATATCGGCCAACATTGCCTGGAAATTGCCGAAAGCAACACCTGCATAATAAGAATATTCCGGATTCACAGTCTCATAAGTCGTTGCACGGGGAATAAAAGTCATTACCCGCCAATAGTTTTCACCGTCAAACCAATATGTCTTACCATTATCGGCCGACAAAAAGTGAAGTACCTTCCGATCAATATCCTTTTCCCCCTTTTCTTCCAACTTCTTTCGGATATGGCGGGTTACGGACTGGATATTCGACTGAAGCATCTCTACATTTTGAAAGATGACGTGATTAATACGTTGCAATACATAGTCGGGGGCATCTTGCTCAAGAGTAGTCACCTTATACGTGTCGTTAATCAATCCTGTACCCAGCGGTTTGATCTCTTGAATCGTACCCTTCGTGTTGAAGTGAGAAATAATAGAAAAAAGGTTGTTCATGGTAAATATATATTTATGAATTATACATTATAAACAGATTAAACAAAACGAGTTCCACCTTCCGGCACAAACGATACAAAAATAGAGCTTTTCTCTGATACCGGAGGACCTTTATTGTCCGATGAACATCCAAAAATATACATTTTGACTGATACAATAACGAAAAAGCCATAAATATTTGAAGATTCTTACATAGAAAATCATATATTTGCCCAGTGAACCTTAAAAACAGACCGAACGTGCGAAAATTATTTTTCCAACTGCTGCTTATATTTCTCTATATACCTATAGTCGGCTTACAAGGGCAAAACGTATCCTTCAAGCATTTGACTACAGACGACGGACTCTCACAGTTTTCTGTCAACAGTCTTTATATCGATGAAAACGGTATCCTATGGATCGGTACACGTGAAGGATTAAACCGATACAACGGTGAAGACATACAAACGTATAAACTGGAGAAAAACAATCCGAACAGTCTTTTCTGCAATAACATTTCCTATATAGTAGGTAATCAGAACGGAAAAATCTACCTGCTCTGCACAGAGGGAGTGGCCGAATTCAATCTTATTACCCAAAAATTCAAGACACTGCTTCAAGGTAGAATCAACAGTATCTATTATAATGACGGATTATTCATTGCCCAAAAGAATGAAATATATCGTTTCAACGAAAAGACCAGTAACTTCGACCTTTATTATCAACTGGCCAGCAATACAGATATATTCTGCATGCACAAAGACCAACAATCGTTTTGGATGGGAACAATCAATGCCGGTGTCTTCCGATTAAATCTGAAGACCAAGGAATTGTCACACCCCATTCAACAAGGCAACATCACCAGCATCTATCAAGACAGTGAAAAGCATTTGTGGATAGGAAGCTGGGAACATGGCCTGTTTCATGTAAACGACAAAGGAGAAATAGAAAACCTGACGCATAACGCACAAAATCCACACAGTCTGTCTTCAAACTTTGTGCGCACCTGTTGTGAAGATAATCTGGGTAATATCTGGATAGGGACCTTCAACGGACTGAACCGATACAATAAGAGTACACGGCTTTTCCAGAACCACACAGCCAGAATAGACCAGAAAGCCGCTTTGACCCACTCTTCCATCTGGTGTATTGTAAAAGACCAACAGGGTACCTTGTGGATGGGAACTTATTTTGGAGGTGTCAACTACTTTAATCCAGAATACGAAATCTACACCCGTTATACTTATTCTCCCACAGAAAAGAAAGGATTAAGCCACCCGATAGTAGGCCGTACCATCGAAGACAAAGACGGTAACCTGTGGATAGGCACAGAAGGAGGAGGCCTCAACTTCTACAACCGACAAACAAACGAATTCAAATGGTTCTTACCGGGAAAGGCTCCTTATGGACTCTCCAACAACAACATCAAAGCTTTATATTACGACGATGCACGGAAAGCTTTGTGGATTGGAGTACATGTAGGAGGTTTGAACAAACTGGACCTGAGAACAGGTCACATTACTCACTACAGGATGCAACAAGGCAATCCCGAAACTCTTCCGTCAGACCTGGTCCGCGATATCGAGCCTTATAAAGACCAACTGATCATTGCCACAGAAAACGGTATCTGCCTCTTCAATCCGCAAAATGGAAAATGTGAGCAACTGTTTAAAGACAGCAAAGAAGGAAAATCCATCAAGATTGTTGCAGACATCATGATAGATAAAGCAGGCAATCTGTGGATTGCCACTACCGGCGAAGGAGTATTCCGATATAAATTTGATACCCAAACATTAACCCATTATCGGCACACCCCCAATACACCGCATGGCATCAGCAACAACAACGTAAACGACATCACACAAGATAGTAAAGGAAACCTGTGGTTCGCTACATCGGGTAGCGGGCTCGACCTGTACCATCCGGACAAAGACCAATTCGAAAACTTTGACCGGGCACAAAACGGACTTGCCAACGACTGTATCTATAAGGTAAAAGAATCGCCGGTAAGTGGCAACTTGCTGTTACTTATCAATCACGGCTTCTCTATTTTCGACCAACGAAACAAAACATTCCGTAATTACAGTACAGAAAACGGATTTCCTCTGACAGCTGTCAATGAAAATGCACTCTGCGTAACACGCGACGGAGAAATCTTCCTGGGAGGTACACAAGGAATGATTTCTTTCCACGAAATGGAACTTAACTTTACTCCGAAGCCTTATAAGATAAACCTTTCACGCCTGATTGTCAACGGGAAAGAAGTACAGGTAGGCGACGAGACCGGTATCTTGGAACAAGCTTTGTCCCATACTCAAGAAATCACGCTGCATGCCAACCAGAATATGTTCAGTATCGAGTTTGCTACGTCCAACTATGTAGCAGCCAACAAGGACAACATCATCTATCGCCTGGAAGGCTTCTCCAAAGAATGGAACAGTACTCGTGGGTTGCACAACATCACTTATACCAATCTGAATGCCGGGACTTATCATCTGCAGATCAGGCCCGAACACATGAATAACAATATTTGCCCGGAAGTACAGCTCACCATCCACATACTTCCACCATTCTACAAGACCCCTTTGGCTTACCTGCTTTATGCAGTTATCATCGGAGCCTTGCTATGGTATCTGATACGTGCTTACAAAACACGAATCAAACTGAGCGAATCACTGAAATACGAACAGAAACACATTCAGGACGTAGAAGCCTTGAACCAGTACAAACTGCGCTTCTTTACCAATATATCGCACGAATTCCGTACTCCGCTTACACTGATTGTAGCCCAGGTAGAAACATTGCTGCAAGTGCAGCACTTTACTCCGAATATCTACAACAAGATATTGAGTATCTACAAAAACAGCCTGCAATTGCGCGAGCTGATTACCGAATTGCTCGACTTCCGCAAGCAGGAACAAGGCCACATGAAGATAAAGGCCGCCCCGCACAATATCGTCAAGTTCCTGTACGAAAACTACCTGTTGTTCCTGGAATATGCCAGCACCAAACAAATCAACTTCAACTTCGACAAAGAAACCGACAGTCTTGAAGTGTGGTACGACCAGAAACAGATGCAAAAGGTTGTCAACAATCTGCTGTCCAATGCCATCAAGCATACCAAAGCCGAAGATACCATCACACTGGGCATTCGGACGGAAGGCAGCAATGCTGTCATTCGTGTCAGCGATACCGGCAGCGGAATCGACGCTAAAGAAATAGACAAGATCTTCGACCGCTTCTATCAGATTGATCCGGTCGATTCGAAAGATGCCAACAAAGAAGGTACCGGTATTGGCCTGGCACTGACCAAAGGTATCGTAGAACTGCATCACGGCTCTATCCGCGTAGAAAGCGAATTGGGCAAAGGCACCAGCTTCATCGTGACCTTACCTTTAGGTAACGCTCACTTTGCCCAAGAAGAACTGAGCAAACAGACAGAGGAAGAACCTCAAGAAGAAATCATCCGTCCCGAAACTCCAATTGCCTTGCCCCAGGAAGAACTGGAAGAAGCAGCTCCCCTGAAACAACTCTCTGATGCCAAAATACTGATCGTAGAGGATAATGAGTCCATCAGGGAAATGCTTGCCAATATCTTCAAGCCTTTCTATCAGGTAATAACGGCAGCCGATGGAGAAGAAGGCCTAGAACTGGTACGTAAGGAAATGCCTAACATCGTTGTCAGCGATGTGGTTATGCCACGTATGTCGGGTACTGATCTGTGCAAACAGATTAAAGCCGACTTCAACACGTGCCACATACCGGTAGTGCTGCTGACCGCACGTACTACTATCGAACAGAACATCGAAGGACTGCGTATCGGAGCCGACGATTACATCACCAAACCATTCAATACCAGTCTGCTTATCTCCCGATGCAACAATCTGGTCAATTCACGGGTTCTGTTGCAGGAAAAATTCAGCAAGCAACCACAGGCTGCTGTGCAAATGCTTGCCACCAATCCGATCGACAAAGATTTGTTGGACCGAGCAATGGAAATTATCGAAAAGCATATAGACGATACCGATTTCAACGTAACCGTCTTTGCACGCGAAATGGCTATGGCACGCACCAATCTGTTTGCCAAACTGAAAGCCATTACCGGACAAACGCCTAACGAATTTGTCCTCACCATCCGTCTGAAGAAAGGTGCTCTAATGCTTCGTAACAACCCGGAACTGAACATCACGGAAATATCCGACCGCATCGGGTTCAGCTCTTCGCGCTATTTCTCAAAATGCTTCAAAGACGTTTACCACGTCAGCCCACTTGCCTACCGGAAAGGAGAAAATGGGGAAAACAGTGACAGTAAGGGGAACGAAGATAAAGATAACGAAGAAACCAGTTGACAAGGCTTCAGTCAACAAACTTACAAGGCCGAAACGGCCTGCCTGACAAAGTTCCGCTTGAAACGGCTTGCCGCAAACGCCTTGTCAACTCGTCTACTGATTGTTCGTTAACAGTAACTTGAGCTTACGAATTGAAAATCGACGAAGTCAAAGTTGAATCATCAATCATTTTTCATCATCCTTTTACCACCAACAAGATCCCTCTTTGTCCTCTATAAAGTCCCTCTTTAGCACTGCAAAGAGGGACTTTAGACTTCTAAAGAGGCTCTTTACGATTACTTCTTCACGAAACTGTCGGGATAAGTCGAACGGTTCACCTGCTGACCACCAGCCAAATCAATCCACGTATCAAACGTACGCTGGCCTTCCTTCAGCACGATGACGCGCGCGCCATTGGGCAAGTGGTTGTAAACAGTATTTCCACCCGTATATCGTCCGTAAGCCAACAAAATACCATGCCACATCACGGCGTAGTCGTTATCATGGTCATGGCCTACGAAGACACCCATCACATCGCCCGCTTCCTTCATAGCGGTGAACATACCCGTATTCAAGGCAGGCGCACAGGCTTTCTCCATACGCGTACCTATCAGGATGGCTTCTTCGCTGGATGCTGCCTGGTTGTATTCAGGCAGCGGAATGTGGAAGAAAGACAGGGCAGGCAACGGTTGGCCTCCATTGTTTTTTGTAAACAAAGCGCTCTGCCGACGAAAATTAGCCACCTGTTCGAATGTTAGCCAATCGTACCCTTTCACTCCCTCCAGTTTTGAATAAGAATGAGAATCAAAAAAATAAAGTATAGCAGCATCACGCTTACCATCGGATGCTTGTACAGTCAGGGTATAATCGGGCGAATCGCAATCACCTCGTTCGGGCTGCAAACAACCCGGCACTGTACGAATGGTATCATACAACTGCGCACGGGTCATTCCCTGTTCGTCATCGTGATTACCAAAGGTTACGACAAACGGTATGTCTCGTTTCGCCATACGTTCCAATACCATCCGCATCCCATCATTGGCTGGTTGTGCATAAATCACGTCGCCTGTCAATACGACCAAATCCGGACGCTCATTTTTGAGTACTTCATCAATACGTTCTAACGCTATGTCCGAAGCAGGATTACCATATTTGAAATGCACATCGGTAAACTGTACAATTTTAAACTCACCGTTTTTATTAAACTTCAAAGTAGCGTTCTGGGCATGAAGTATTATATGATTCACACCCAACAAAAAGAAAAAGAACAAAAAACGTTTCATAGAGAACTAAAATTAAGTTATGAATAATGGTAAACATCCAATTTTAGGATACCTAAAAAAGAGTCCACAAATTTAACGATTATTATTTGCATATTGTCATGGGAAGATTTTTTAATCCGTCTTTTCTCAACAAAAACATTACACTTGACAGCTTGGCTCCTCAAAATACCAACTTTTTCTACGCGCGCGTGTAGGTGAGGTTTAACACTATTGTGAATGAAAGTTAAGCTTCACCTGCACGCGCGTGAGGAAATGTTATAATATTGGGGTACCAAGCTGTCAAGCTCAGGAAAAGACAAAGGGAGAGGCAGAACAAAAGTATCCCTTGAAACAGCTTGCCGCAAATGTTTCGTCAGCTCATTACTTTCCCACGCCCCGATTGGTCTATAGACAGAAGAGAAGCAAAAGTTATTGTCCGAAAATGTACTATTTGTGACCTTCTGCTGTACGCTCTTGTACACCTTTGCCGGAAATTAGTCGCTATCTTTGCCCAAGAACCCATAATTCAAATTTAAGTCCTAAGACCATGAAACATTTATCTTACCTGTTGACCTTATTACCCGGAGCTACCCTGCTGACCGGATGCGGCAACGCTGCCAAAAAACAAGCAGACGGACAACCGTCACAAAAGCCCAACGTAATTTACCTTATTACTGACGATTTGGGCATCGGAGACCTGAGTTGTTACGGAGCCACCCGCGTCAATACACCTAATATCGACCGGCTGGCAGGACAAGGCATGCAGTTTACCAACGCCTATGCCACCTCTTCTACAAGTACTCCTTCACGTTTCGGACTGCTGACAGGTATGTACCCCTGGCGTCAGGAAAACACAGGCATTGCACCCGGTAACTCGGAACTGATCATCGATACAGCCCGAATCACCATGGCCGACATGTTCAAGGCTGAAGGTTATGCTACCGGAGTAGTAGGAAAATGGCATTTAGGACTGGGTCCCAAAGGAGGTACCGACTTCAATACCCTGATAAAGCCCAATACACAGGACATCGGGTTCGACTACGAATTCATCATCCCTGCCACAGTCGACCGTGTACCTTGCGTGTTTGTCGAAAACGGACGTGTAGTCAATCTTGACCCCAACGACCCGATTACCGTCAGCTATGACCACAAAGTAGGTGACTGGCCTACCGGACTCGAAAATCCGGAACTTGTTAAGATGAAACCCAGCCAGGGACACAACAATACCATCGTCAACGGAATACCCCGCATCGGATGGATGACGGGAGGTAAATCGGCCCTTTGGGTGGACGAGAACATTGCCGACAATATCACCGAAAAGGCAAAGGACTTCATCATCAACCACAAAGACGAACCGTTCTTCCTCTATATGGGTACGCAAGACGTACATGTGCCCCGCGTAGCCCATCCGCGTTTTGCCGGAAAGAGTGGTCTTGGTCCCCGCGGTGACGTTATTCTGCAGCTGGACTGGACCGTGGGCGAAATCATGCACACACTAGACAGCCTGAATCTGGCCGACAATACCATCTTTGTATTCTGTAGCGACAACGGCCCCGTCATCGACGACGGCTATCAGGATCAGGCATTCGAGTTACTGAACGGCCACACCCCAATGAAGCACTACCGCGGAGGTAAATACAGCGCCTTCGAAGCCGGTACCCGCATTCCGTTCATCGTACGCTGGCCGGCCGTTATCAAGCCGGGCAAACAGCAGGCTCCGTTCTCGATGATCGATGTATACGCCTCGTTTGCTACTCTGCTGAACCATGACATCCCCGAAGGGACAGCCCCCGACAGCCGCGACCAGCTGGGAACATTCCTCGGCAAGGACAACAACGGTTGCGAATACGTCGTACAGCAAAACTTAAACAACACCTTGTCTATCATTCAAGGCGACTGGAAATACATCGAACCCAGCGACAAACCGGCTACCGAACGCTGGACAAAAATGGAACTGGGTAACAGTCCTCAGCCGCAGCTGTACAATCTGTGTACCGACCCCTCGGAAAAGACAAATGTAGCCAACGAACATCCGCAAGAGGTAGAGCGATTGTCCAAGCTGCTGGAAACAGTCAAGAAAGGCATTTGAACAGATATGAACAATTCTAACCCGATAAAATAAACTTCAATAATCCATGAAAATCAGATTTATCCTGACAAGCATACTTTTCGCCACGGCTTCATCGGCTTTTGCCCAACAAGCCGAACGCGATTTCGCTTTCGAAAACTACCGTCGTTACTATCAGGAAGCGGCTGAGTACAATCAAGACAGCAACAAGCTGGAAGCGGTAAAAAAGATGAGGGACTACTTCCACAATCGCCCCTACCGCCTGCAACCCACTTCGAACCTGGAGCAAGTGCAGAATTTCCTGAAGCAGCTGGGCGAAGACGGTACCTTTGCCGACATGAACCCGACCGAAAGAGACTTCGAAAAGAACAATGCTTATCAGAAAGGATTCGAGAATACGACAGACGACGTTGTAGGCATCTTCATTGCTTCGGCCTACGAGCGTCTGTTTCAGATAGCAAGTGCCATCCGGCTGGGCAAGATTGCAGATGACGAAGCCCTGTCGGAGAAAATTCAGAAAGCCATCCTGCACTATGGCGAAATCGAAGTGCGTCGTCCCAACAACAAACCGCGTTTCCATGCTTCGTGCTTTGCCATTCCTACGGCTGCGGTCAACCTCTACTTTGCTCTGCTGGATAAGATGGACCAAGCAGAACGGGGAGAGGCAACACCCCTGCTGACCGAAGCCTGCGACATGCTGAAAGCTGTCGGCCTGGAAGCCTGGACCCAACCGCTCCGTAACGACGAGACGGATAAAAACGTGGTAAGCATCGAGCGCTTCCGTAACCACGTATGGTGGGTTGGCGGAAACGCATTGGGATACCGCTCCCTGCTGCCCGTAGCGGCGATGTACAGTTCTGTCCCCATGATCGACCTGCTGGCCGAGATTTGCCAGAAAGGCATCAGCATGACATCACAGACAACGTACAACGAATCGTTCTGGACCGAAGGCTTTACAGCCGACGGTGCCGGATGGGGGCACGGCATGCAGTGTCTGATATGGGGTTACCCCATCGACGGCACATTCAATGCCCTGAACATGCTGACCATGCTGAACGGTACGCCCTGGGCCAAGCAGCTGACCCGCGCCAACGCCGAAGCACTGATGAACTTCTTCCGTGGCGGAAACTGGTACTATTACAAAGGATTCCGCTTGCCGGGACTGGACCGCAACTCTTACGTTTACAATCCTACGGAGAAACCCATTCCCTATAAGAAGTTGCTTGCCAACGTTGTAAGCAACTGGATCAGTTCCTTCACACCGGAGGAGCAGGCCGAACTGAAGCAACTGCAGAAGGAAGCCGGAGAAAACCGCATCAACATGCAAGGCTACGACAACGGCATGTACACGGGCGTACGCTGGTTCTACAACAACGACGACCTGATGAAGAAAACCCCCGACTACCATATTTGCATCAATATGGCATCCCGACGCACTGATGGACTGGAAAGTGCCGCTTTTGCCGACAATTACAACTTCTATCCCACCGACGGAGCTACCCTTTTCCAACGCGACGGTGACGAATACTTCCGCGTCATGGGTGGCTGGGACGTAACGGCAATGCCCGGTGTCACAGCCCGCGAAGGCATGGACAAGCTCGTCCCCGTGACCAACTGGCGAGGCTACTGCAGCAAGTACAACTTTGCAGCCGGCGCCACCGACTCGGGCGAGAACGGAGTAGCCGGATACATCTTCGAAAAGATGCATGGCGCAGACAAGGAGAACGTAAACGACAAGGGCGACAGAAACGTAGAGAACAGCCTCCTGTACGGATTCAAAGCCTATAAAGGTTATTTCATCCTGGGCGACTACTTCGTAGCACTGGGCGCCGGTGTCACCAACATGAATCCCGACGAAGAAGGACACATACGTACCACCCTCGACCAGACCGCACTGACCGGTGAAGTGTTCATCACCCGAAACGGCAAAAAAGAAGTGCTGGGCAAAGGCGAGACCACGCTCGAAGGCAACAAGAAGAAAGCCATCTGGCTGACCCAACAGGGAAAATTCTCGTATTGCATCCTGCCGGAATATACATCCAAAGCATTCGTCGCCTGCGAAACACGCCCGACCAACTGGCTGAAGCTGAATCCGTCAAACAAGAAAACGGCCAATCTGCCCGAACAGGTACAAATCCTCCGCATCTGGGCCGACCACGGACAGCAACCGGTGAACGACACTTACGGTTATGCCGTCTACACCGGTCAGGGAGTCCCCGGCGAACGTCTGCCGTTCGAGGTGCTACAAAACGATACCCTCGTACAAGCCGTGCGCACCAACGACCGCAGTGTCACCCAGGCCGTATTCTATCCGGGCAACAAAGGCCTGAAAGCCAAAGGTATCAGCCTGCAGACATCCGTGCCCTGCGCCGTCATGATACAGCAAAAAGATGGCAAACAGACCATCTCGGTGACCGACGCTGCCATGGATGCCAACCTGAAGGAAATCACCGTCACCCTAAACGGTAAGGCACACCGCATCACACTGCCCCAAGGCCTGCATTGCGGCAACACAGTGACCGTCGAAATAGCTGGTTGAGAGAGGCATTTATAACCCATTTCTGGGACACTTGCACGGCTCATCTGAAACACTTGTACGGCTCGCGAGCCACACTTGCATTCCAAAAACGCATAAGAAGTACCTCTGAAACACAAGACTTCGACACCAGATTTCATAATAGACAAGAACCTATGAACGAACCTAAATCTATCCGTCCGACACGGGCACTCACATGGATATTGGCCGGCCTCCCACTGGCCTCCTGGGCACAACAGCGCCCCAATATCCTCTTCATCATTACCGACCAGCAATCGGCTACGGCAATGAGTTGTGCCGGCAACAGTGATATTCACACCCCCAACATGGACCGACTGGCAGCAGCAGGCGTCCTGTTCCGCAATGCCTATTGCGCGGCCCCGCTAAGCGGTCCCTCCCGTGCAGCCATGTTCACCGGATATTCTCCCTACGAAATAGGTATGGACAAAAACAATGTCCCACTGCCCGACTCCCTGCACAACCGGACATTGGGGCATCTCTTGTCTGCCGCCGGATACGATTGCGCTTATGCTGGCAAGTGGCACGTGCACACAGCCGCCATGCCCGATGGCGAATTTGGTTTTACCACCATTCATCCGTTCCGCGACAACGGTCTGGCCGAAGCCTGTGTAAACTTTCTGCGACAAAAGCATAACCGCCCATTCTTTCTCGTGGCCAGCTTTGACAATCCACACAATATCTGCGAATTTGCCCGCAGTCAAAACCTGCCACATGGTAATCTGCCCTCCCTGCCGGAAGACGAATGGCCGGGGCTCCCGCTCAACTTCGAACGTCAGCCCTACGATGCCGACGTCATCAGCTACGAAAAACGGATGAATTATTCAGCCTATCCCACAGCCGACTTTACTCCCGACGATTGGCGCCGCTACCGTTCCTGTTATTTCCGGTTAGTCGAAAAGGTAGATACGGAAATCGGTAAAATCATCAATGAACTGGACGCACAAGACTTATGGAAAAACACCGTTGTTATTTTCACCAGCGACCACGGCGACGGTATGGGAGCACACCGCTGGAATCAGAAGTCAGCGTTGTACGAAGAGGTAATCAACGTACCCCTCATCGTCACCCTACCCGCCAAGAAGAATGCCGGAAAAGTATCAGAACAACTGGTCAACAACGGAACCGACTTCTTCTCTGCCGTTTGCCAATGGGCCGGAACAGACGAACCGAAAGGACTGCATGGCGTTTCATTTAAACAACTGGCCGAACAGGCCGACAACCAGACGCCTCATCAGACCTATATAGTGACCGAAACGACTTTTGACAAAGGTGGAGGCACTCGCGGATGGGCACTCCGGACTCCACACTACAAGTATGTACTCTACGATAAAGGACGTTACCGCGAACAACTTTACGACATGCATGCCGACCGTGGCGAAATGCGTAATCTCGCCATCGAGAAACGTTATGCAGAAGTACTCGAAGCACATCGCCAATTATTAAAAGAATGGATGGAGATACATCAACTGAAACAGCCATACAATGGACACTATGTCCCAGAAAGAAACAAGTAAAACAGGAAACTCTAAAAATCAATATGATGAGAACGTTAATTTTACTATGTAGTCTGATACTGTCGGTAGGGCAAACGATAGCACAAAACCCTACCCCGACAGAACTGAACGACCTGAACAAACTGCGTGCGGCCTATCCGCTGGCACAACCCAAAGCCACTGCGGCCGAAGTAGAAGCCGCCCTAAGCGAAGACCTGTTTACTCCGCTGCTAACCATCAGCAAGGAACAAACCCCTCATATAGCTGCCACCGTGCGCGCACTGGCATACGCCAAACTGAGTGGTAAATCCGGAGCTGCGGAGCGTCTGGACGCTTATCTGGACTATTTAAGCAAAGATTCCGTCATCGAACGGATGCCGAAACTTGTCTACAGCGCTTATGGCAGCGTACGCCAACTACCCGCCGATCTGCTCAGCGCCCTACCCGCATGCGACTCACTGCGCCGCACACGCCTCATTGCGGGAGTAAAGGAACTGATAGAGTTTGACCGTACCTACCTGACAGACAGCGAGCTGAGACGACAGATTAACTCGGACTACCTGTACAACGTATTGCAACATCTCTTCGTATGCGCCATCCACAATCCCGACAATCAGCAAGCAGTAGCCGACCTCAAAGCCTTCTCGCATTTCCTGTCGGGCTGCGCACAATACGTTCCGGGCGGAGGCGATGTTCTGAAACCTGACGGAACAGGTTTCCACCACAATACCCATTACAATGGCTACATGTACTCCTACCGCACATGGGTACAATACATCGGCCGCCTGAAAGGTACCACATACCGCATTACGGAAACGGCATACAATCATGTGGCTCAGGCCGTAGTCGCTACCTACCTCATGGCAACCCGCTCTACATCGGATGCCAACCGCCACTTTGCCGCGTCTTTGGGCGGACGCCATCCTTATACAGGCACACAAGTCAGCTTCACCCAAGCTTTGTTCGACGAACTCATCGCCATCGGAGGCGACATTCTGGGGACAGGCATCGACCGCAAACTTGCCGCCTGCTACAACTACTTCTTCAAGACCGACAAGTACAAAGAGGCCGGAGTCTGCAACCTCGACGGCTTCTACTCGTTCAACTACAGCCCCGCTGGAGTCTATCGCTACGGCGACTGGGTGGCAACCATGCGTTGCCCTACTACCCGCTTCTGGGGCGGTGAGCTTTACTCCCGTCAGAACCGTTTCGGACGCTATCAGTCGCACGGTACCCTGGAAATCGTCTACGAAGGCAACCTGGCCCGGTCGGGTTATCCCTCAGACTCGTCACAGCTGGCAGCCGGATGGGACTGGAACATGCCTTGCGGCAGTACCACCGTCCACTATCCTACATGGAAAGACCTTCTTCCCAATGGGAATGACACCGACCGCTTCGACCAGTATGCCCTGACAACCAACTTCTCGGGAGCCCTTTCGTGGGACGACTGCGGCATGTTCGCCGCCGCCTTCGACCAGGGAGATTCGTGGGGAAACCGTCGTTACACCCCCACCAACCTGACTTTCTGTAAGTCTGTATTTGCTTTCGACGGTATATTGGTAAGCCTCGGTACAGGTATTTCCGCCATAGGCGATTACCCCGACACTTGGCAGACTGCCACCAACCTGTTCCAACACATCGGTAAAGGCGACCTGCCGTTTACGATAGACGACACAGAACCTGCTCAGGGAGACACCCTGCGCCTGGCCGCCAACCGCAAGCACTATCTGCTTACTCCTGCCGGAACCGGCTACTATCTGCCTGCCGCAAACGAAGCTGTAGAAGTGATCTATAACATGCAGTCTACTCCCTCGTTGAAAGGTCTGGAAGCAAACATATTCCGCAACGTATTAGCCGCAAAGGCTTTCATCGACCATGGCGTGAAACCTCAAAACAAACGGTATGCCTTTTATGTAATACCGGGCACAACAGCCGAAGGGCTGAAACAGACTGCACGCCGCATCGACAAAGACCTGTTCCGCATACTGGCACAGGAAGACTCGCTGCATGTGCTCCAACATCGCCCGACGGGTACTGTAGCCTATGCCTTGTTTGCCCCATCCGACAACCTGACTTATGGCAAACTTCGTTCGGCCGACACTGCCCTGTTGGCGATGGAACGTTGCGACGCTTCCGGACAAGAACTCGACCTTGTTTTGTGCTGTCCCGACCTTCGTCCCGTTCCCGACAAAACATACCGTTGGCGGTCCAGTGCCACCTGCGCAACCTTAATGCTCGACGGACAATGGAAGCAGAAAACAGGTACACATCAAACGGCCATTTTGGAACCTACCGATGGTAAAACCCGCGTCACTGTATGGCTTTCCGAAGGAACTTCCGTACACCTGAAACTGGATGTTCGATAGGATCCAACAGGTAGAATACATGCGTCAGAAGGCCTGTACAGACGTTTTATAGCAGCTTTGGACGAAATGGGTTCTTGTTTTGTACGTTTTTACACATTTTTTTGGATTTGAAGATATACTTTCGCATCGTAAAACAATTTTTCAACCATCTAATCTTAATTTTAACAACATGAATGAACTAAAACAAAACAGCAAACGCCTTTGGGCGTTGATGTTTATGATGTGTTCTTTCCTGATTTCGTTCGCACAGCAAGCTGTGGTAACGGGTGAAGTGAAAGACGCATCAAACGAGCCTGTAATCGGGGCAACGGTTCAAGTGAAGAACGCGGGTGGAGGAGCCATCACGGATATAGATGGAAACTTCCGCCTCTCTGTGCCCGACGTGAAAAACGCAATTCTGGTAGTTTCGTTTATCGGTTACGAAACCCAGGAAATTCCCTTGAATGGGAAAAAACAAGTAAAAGTTGTATTGCAAGAACAATTCAACGAGTTGGCCGAAGTAACAGTCGTAGCCTACGGCGTACAGAAGAAAGAAACACTGACCGGTGCCATTTCTTCAGTAAAGACTGACGAACTGTTGGTTTCGCCTAATGCCAGTGTTGCTAACTCACTTGCCGGTAAAATCACCGGTTTGTCTTCTGTACAAGGCTCCGGACAGCCGGGTGCTGAAGATCCGAAGATCTTCGTTCGTGGTGTCGGTTCATTGACTGAAGGTGGTGCTTCTCCGCTGATCTTGGTGGACGGTGTAGAACGTTCCTTCTTCCAGATGGACCCGAACGAAATCGAAAGTATCTCTGTATTGAAAGATGCCTCTGCTACTGCTGTATTCGGTGTACGTGGTGCTAACGGTGTTATCTTGGTAACAACCCGTCGTGGAACTGAAGGCAAGACTAAGATTTCTCTCAGTTCTTCTGTAGGTATCCAGCAAATTGCCAATTGGGTAGACTTAGCCGATTCGTATACATACGCAACCATGTTCAACGAACGCGAGATCAATGACGGCAATAAGCCAGTTTTCGATGATTATGCTCTGGAACGTTTCCGCCTCGGCGACCAGCCTATCCTTTATCCAGATATGGATTGGTACGACTACATGGTGAAAGATGCTGCTGTACAGACACAGCACAACTTGAACATTTCCGGAGGTACCGAACGTATGCGTTACTTTATTTCTGTAGGTTACCTGTATCAGGACGGTTTGATGAAAGACTTCGGTCAGGGTTATGGCTACAAATACAGCCGTTACAACTACCGTACTAACTTGGACTACGAAATCAGCAAATCCACTACCTTAAAATTGGGTATCGGTGGTGTAGTAGGCGATCGGCAGGAACCTGCAAATACACGTTTTTGGGAAAACCTCTCCATTTCTCAGCCTTTTGCCAGCCCGGGTCTGGTAGACGGACATGCAATGACATCTGCTAGTCGTTTCGAGAAAGTTATGTATGTTAACCCATTCACTGAAATTTATGGCAAAGGAGGCAGTAGTATCTTAAACAATACTATGAATCTTGACCTACATCTGGTACAGAAACTGGACTTCCTGACCAAAGGTTTATCTATTGAAGTAAAGGGAGCCTACAATACAGGATATACTTTTACCAAAAAACGTACCGGTAATATCGAAACTTGGACACCCTACTTCGAAGGCGAGGTGAACGGTTCCGGTTTGCTCCCCGGTGACCCGAACTTTAACGAAAATGTGGTGTATCGTATCAGCGGTACTAACTCCAAGCCTGGTTACAGCGAAAGTACCGGACGTAGCCGCGACTGGTATATGGAAGCCAGTATCCGTTATGCACGCAAATTCGGTTCACACAATGTCAGCGCCCTGTTGCTGTATAATCAAAGTAAGAAATACTATCCGTCTCAATTGCCTTACCTGCCTACAGCTTATGTTGGTCTGGTAGGACGTGTTACGTACGACTATAAGTCACGTTATCTTGCCGAATTCAACATCGGTTACAACGGTTCCGAGAACTTTGCTCCGGATAAACGATTCGGTACTTTCCCTGCTGTATCTTTGGGATGGGTTGTTACAGAAGAACCTTTCATGAAAAACCAACAAGTTTTTGACTTCCTGAAAGTACGTGGTAGTTTGGGTCTGGTAGGTAACGACAACATGAGCAGTAACCGTTACCTGTACTTACCCGACAGCTATAAAGTGAATTTGCAAGCCAACGAAGGTGGTAGCTGGAAAGAAGAAAAATGGGGCTACAACTTCGGTTACGAAAACAACTCTTGGTGGAAAGGTGCTGTTGAACAACGTCTGGGTAACAAGGACGTAACATGGGAAACTGCTTTGAAGCAGAACTATGGTGTGGACATGAACTTCTTGGGTAACCGTCTGAAAGTAACAGCTGAATACTTCCGTGAAGATCGTAAAGACATCTTGATCTCTCGTAAGACCATTCCTTCACTGACAGCTCTTAGCTCCAGTCTGTTGCCTGTAGTCAACATGGGTAAAGTAAAGAACCAAGGTTACGAATTAGAAATCACTTGGGACGACCGTATCGGCAATGATTTCCACTACAACATCAATGCCAACATGTCGTATGCGAAGAACAAGATTGTCTTCCAAGACGAAGTAGAGCCCAATGAACCTTACCTGTGGCGTACCGGTCGCGAAGTAGGAGCTCAATTTGGTTACGTAGTAGATCGTTTCTACAACGAAAATGATTTTGTAGATGGCAAGCTGAAAGAAGAACTTGCTCAACCGCTGGTACCCGTGCATCCGGGCGATTTGAAATACAAAGACTTGAATAATGATGGTACCATTGACTCCGATGACCAGTGCCAGGTCGGTTTCCCGACCCGTCCGAATTACACCTTCGGTCTGAACCTGAGCGCCGACTACAAAGGTTTCTTCTTTGCCATGAACTGGACAGGAGCCGCTGAACGTTCAATCTCGTTGACCGACATGTTTCGTAAGCCATTTATGGGCGAAAGCCGTGGTTTGATGCAATATCAGGTAGATGGCCGTTGGACACCGGCAACTGCATCTACAGCCAAATACCCGCGTTTCTCAAAGAACAGTGGAGAGTATAATTCATACAACTCAGACATGTGGATTGTTGACGGTTCATACATCAAGCTGAAAGACGTTTCTGTTGGTTACAACTTCAACGATCGTCCGGCTCTGAAGAAGCTGGGTATCTCACAATTAGGAGTTAAACTGACCGGTTACAACCTTCTTTGCTTCAGTCCGTTCGACCTGATGGATCCGGAATTTGTGATCGGTTGGCAAAACACCAAGTATCCGGTGACCCGTATTTATAACTTAGGTGTAAACATCACTTTCTAAACCTTGTAGAATATGAAACATATAATAAAAAGTCTCGCTTTGGCTTCACTGCTGTGCGTGGGAGCGGGATGCGACGATATCAAATTCGGAAACGCTTTTCTGGAAAAGCCTCTGAGCGATGAAATGAACATAGATTCCGTATTCGGAAACAAAATCTATGCTGAACAGCAATTAGCACAGGTATATCACTCTCTACCCGACCATACCCCTATCAATGGGCGTCTTTCATGGGGATCATTGGAAAGTATTACCGACTTGGGCACATGTCGAAAAAGTGGAGGCACACAATACCACAAAGGGCAATTAACTGCTGCAAGTTATGATGGAGCGGCCTACAGAATGGATTATGGACGTACTGACGGTAAATTCTCGGCTATTTATGGCATACGCCAGGCTCATATTTTCTTGGAAAATGTAGACCGCGTACCTGACATGACAGAGGAAGAAAAGATCCGTCGTAAAGGGGAAGCCGAAATGATTATCGCCTACCACAACGTGGACATCTTTCGTAACTATGGTGGTATGCCGTGGATAGACCACGCTTACAAGCCATCGGACGACCTGAAAATGACGCGTATGACCATAGCCGAAGCGGTAGAGAAAATTAGCGCCCTGATTGATGATGCTGCAAGCAAATTACCATGGGACGTAGAAGCCAACGACGACGGCCGTATGACAAAAGCCGGAGCACTGGCATTGAAATCACGTTTGTTGACTTTCGCAGCAAGTCCGCTTTTCAACAGCGACCAGCCTTTCAAAGACGGTGAAGCTGCACAAGCCCATAACACATGGTGGGGAGACTACCAGCAGAGCCGCTGGCAGGACGCTTTGGATGCCGGATTGGCTTTCCTCCGTGAAAATGCTAAAAACAACAATGTATATAAGTTGGTAGACAACGGCGACCCACGTAAAAGCTTCTGTTCCGGTTATTTCGACCGTTACAATCATGAAACCCTGATCAGCAGTCACCGTTTCATCAAATGGGATTTAAATTCCTATAACGTTACCCAAACCCGTTACGGAACCGGAGATCCCACTATGTGGTATTGCGATATGTTCCCCATGAAAGACGGTAGCGATTTCAGCTGGGATAACCCCGAACATCGCGCTCATCCGTTCTTTACAGAGAACTTCGAAATGACCCGTGACCCTCGCCTGTATGAAACTCTCATCGTAACTGGTGATAAGTTCTGGGGACGCAAAGCAGAAATTTATTCTGGAGGTCGTGAACAGCCACAAGACATGGGCGGTGGACAGAATTGGCGTTGGGCAGGTTTGGGATACTTTGGTATTGGCATACGTAAATACTACCAAGATCACCTGAACGAATTGCAAAACAAATTTTACAACTGCTGTTTGCTTCGTCTACCCGAGGTTTATCTGAATATTGCCGAAGCCATGAACGAACTAGGCAAAGCTGAACAGAAAGACGAATTCGGACGTAATGCCTACGACTACATCAACCTGCTTCGCGACCGTGTACAAATGCCCCACGTCACCAAAGAAACCGCAGCTCCAGGAGTGGCCCTACGTGAAGCGATCCTTCGCGAACGTGCATTGGAATTCGGTTGGGAAGAGGTTCGCTATTATGATATCAACCGCTGGAAACACAGCGACTATCTGAAAGCCCGTAAAATTGTCCGTTTACGTACTTATCCGGAAGGAGAAAAAGTAAATGGTAATTATGTAAAATTCAGATATGAATTTAAAGATGAATCACCCAATCCACATGTCTGGATTGACAATTGGGATGATAAATACTATCTGTGCCCCATTCCTTTGGATGAAATCAATAAGAAATACGGCTTGGTACAAAACCCTGGCTGGGAATAAGGAAAGGATTTAACTAAAGAATTTAGCAAGCATGAAAAAGAAATATATTTCCGTATTAGCGCTCGCCTGCCTATTCTCGGCTTCGGCAATGGCGCAACAAAAAATTACGGGTGTAGTGAAGGATGCCCAAGGCGAACCTGTACTAGGTGCTTTGGTAACTACAGTAGGACATCCTACTGAAAAATCCATCACCGACCAGAAAGGCGTATTCACCCTAAACGCTAACCAAGGTGAATACATTGAAATAGTATATGCCGACAGTCAAAAGAAACGGGTATGGGTTAAAGGTGAATCATTAGAAATTTGCCTGGAAGATCTGGATACTTATACAGAAAACCGCAGCAAATTGCAAAGCGGCCGTGAACAGACACAAGCTGTGTCAACTTTGTCTGGTGAAAAGATTGCCAACAACTCTACCTTCAACGTAGGAAACTCACTGTACGGTATGTTACCAGGCTTGATTGTAAAACAAAACACAGGCTGGACTGACGGTGCTACACTGATGGTACGTGGCGGTGGTTCACAATCATCACAATCTCCACTCATCGTTGTAGATGGTATTCCCCGTACCTTGGACTACCTCAACATGCTCGAAGTAGAAAGCATCTCTGTATTGAAAGACGGTGCTGCTACAGCACTGTGGGGAACACGTGGTGCCAATGGTGTAGTAGTAGTAACCACTAAACGCGGACAGTACAACCGTCGCGATATTGATGTAAACTATACCTATGGTATGGGATTGCCCATCAATCAGCCGGAATTTGTAGATGGTGTTACGTATGCACAAATGCGCAATGAAGCGCTCTACTATGATGGCTTGTCATTAGAATACGACGCTACCGCATTTGATGCTTTCCGCAACGGATCCAACCCTGACGCATTCCCTAATGTAGACTGGATGGGAACCGCCTTGCGTGACTATACCACCAACCATCAGCTGAACTTGACTTTCCGTGGAGGTGGTAAACGAGTACGCTATTATACTGCTATCAACTATAAGAACGACCAAGGTATTTTGGACACAGATCTGGTGAACTCAACCGGTCGTTACGATGCACAATTTAAAAAGTATCGTCTTGATGCCCGTATGAACTTGGATATTGACGTAACCGATTATACACGAGTTGCATTGAATATGTTTGGTCTGTTGCACGAGAACAATCGCCCACGCGAATCAGAAGCCAATATCTTTGGTAATCTGTTCCATGTTCCTTCAGGTGCATTCCCTATCCGTACAACCAACGGCTATTGGGGTAGTAACAATATTTTCAAAATCAATCCTATTGCTGAGATTGCTGAAAATGGTTACTTCCGTACCGATGAACGTATGTTGCAGTCTGACCTCCGCATTTACCAGGACTTGTCACCGGTAACTAAAGGCCTTAAAGCAGAAGTTGGTATTTCGTATGACAACAGTGCCGTTTATCAGGAAACCGGAACACAAGAATATGAATACGAAGCACTGACTGTTATCCCAGGTGCTGTATTGGGTGAATACGAAATTCTGCGTAATGTAGGTGGTGAAGAAAAAGCACTCTCTATCTCCAACGGTGGTCTGAATAGCCAGTTCATGCGTTTGGTTATCGACGGACGAGTAGGCTACGACCGTGCTTTCGGTCTCCACGCCGTAAATGGAAACTTGATGTATCGTCAGGAATCTTATACTCCGCTGGGACGTAACAACAGCCGCAAACGCCAGTCAGTCATCTTCACCGGTGGTTACAACTACGACAACCGTTATCTGGTAGACGTAGTAGTAAACTATAGTGGTACAAGTGTGTTAAGCGATGGCGATAAGTTCCGTACTTATCCTGCCATATCAGCTGCATGGGTACTTTCGAACGAATCTTTCTGGAAAAACGCAAGTAACGTAATCGACTATTTCAAGATTCGTGCATCATGGGGACGTTCGGGTAACGATAACATCGCTTACGACCTTGATGAACGTTACTGGGTAAGCTGCGGTGGTGGTCTCTTCAAAGATACTCCAGCCGGTTTCGGTGGTCTTCATGCCGGCAACTTGGCTGTATCCAACTTGGACATCGAATTGGCAGACAAGTATAACTTTGGTATCGACATGCGTTTGTTCAACCGTTTGTCACTGACAGCTGACGCTTTCTATGATAAACGTACGAACACACTGATCTCAGCTTCCAACTTGTATTCAAGCGTTATCGGTACAGGCATTCCTCAGCTGAACATGGGTGAAACCAACTCTAAAGGCCTTGATTTAGGTTTGAATTGGGAAGATAAAGTAGGCGAAAACTTCAAATATTATGTAGGTGGAACCTTCTCGTACCTGCGTACTTGCATTGATGAAAATGGTGAAGGCTACAAACCTTATGACTATCTGTACAAGAAAGGTGACCGTATCGGACAACTTTATGGACTGGAAGCCATCGGTTACTTCCGTGATGAAACAGATATCGCCAACAGCCCCAAACAGATGTTCTCATCTGTACGTCCGGGTGACATCAAGTACAAGGATCAAAATGGTGATGGTAAGATTGACTCATATGACGAAGTTGCCATTGGTCATTCTTCTTCAATACCGGGCATCTACTACGGTATCAACTTAGGCTTTGAATACAAAGGATTCGGTATAGACGCTGTGTTCCAAGGAGCCGGACAATACAGCCGTATGTTAAATACTCAGTCTGTATACTGGCCGTTGCGTAACAACAACAGTAACTTGAGCAAATGGTATCTGGAAGACCGAGTACGTTGGACGGAAGACACCAAGGGTGTAGCAACTGCACCGCGTCTGACAACTCTGGACAACGCCAACAACTTCCGTAACAGTACAGAATGGCTGGAGAACGGTGCCTTCTTCAAACTGCGTAATCTCAACATCTATTACAACCTGCCGAAAAAGTGGATTAGCAGCATGAAGATGGATCAGTGCCAAGTATATCTCCGTGGCAACAACCTGTTCTCGCTTGACCATGTGAAGTACCTGAACTGTGAAGACCTCTCGATCAACTATCCAGACTTGATGTCGGTGTTTGTAGGTGTGAACATTAACTTCTAAAAACAAGACTAAACGCAATATGAAAAAATTAGCTTTAATTATAGCCGCATCCCTCACTTTGGGGGGATGCGATTTCCTGGACTTCGACGAATCACAGGGTAAGACTCAGGAGGAAGCCTACGGCTATTTCGACAACGTATTGGCTTTGGGTAATGCCGCTTACCGTTCACTTCCCGATGATTTTGGAGATCACATTGGTGGTGCTCTGCGCGAAGCCGCTACTGACAATGCTGTATATACGTGGGAAAGCAACGCCGTATATGACATCTACAACGATGTATGGAGCCCGCTGAACCAGATCGATAATAAGTGGAGTGAATACTATCAGGTAATTTATGACATCAATATGTTCCTGCGTGATTACTCTGAAGAAAATCTGGAACGTCATAAGTGGGATTCTAACTATCCGGATAACATCGAGAAAGCACGGATGTCATTGCGTGAAGTAAGAGTGCTTCGTGCCCTTTATTACTTCGAACTGGTAAAACGTTACGGCGATGTACCCTTGCTTACCGAACCGATGGAGTTGGACGAAATCAACAGCGTAACTAAGACCAAAGCTACAGAAATATTGAATTTCGTAGCAACTGAATGTGCTTCAGTAGCAGACGAATTACCTCTGAATCACAATGATTTCTTCGGTGAAACCGGTCGTGTAACCAAAGGAGCAGCTCTTGCTATCCGTGCTCGTGCTTTGCTTTATGCAGCTAGCCCGTTGCTCTGTGACGGCGATGCTTCTGCAGCCTGGAAAGCCGCAGCTGAAGCTGCCCACGATGTCATTGCAATGAATTACTACAGTCTTCCTGCTATAGATGAAGATCCGTTGTACGATCCGAATCTGGGTGACGCTGTATTGAAATCGCCACAATTGATTTTTGAGACTCGTAACAATGCCAGCCTGACATTCGAAACTCGTAACCTGCCCATTGGTTTTGCTAACGGTACAAACAGTGGAAATACTCCGACTCAGAACCTTGTGGATGAATTTGAGATGAAAGACGGAACACCTTTCAGTTGGAACAATGCCACACATGTACAGAATATGTATTATGATAAGGCAGGTAACCCAACTCGTGACCCGCGTTTCTATCGTACAGTGCTTGCCAATGGTATGAAATTTATGAAAACGCAGATTGATACTTACGAAGGTGGTCGTTTCGGAGCCCCTGTAACAGGTGCTACTTTGACAGGCTATTACCTGAAGAAGTTAGTAAATGAAACGGTAGTTTTAACACCACCGAACACTGTAAGTAAGAATCACCACTTCCCCACCTACCGTTATGCAGAAGTATTGCTGAACTACGCTGAAGCATTGAACGAATGGCAAGGTCCTGACTACACAGATGCCAACTGCACAATCTCTGCCCGACAGGCTTTGAACCAAGTACGCCAGGCTGCAGGTATGCCCGACGTTAAAGGTGCCGGTGACCAGAATTCGTTCCGTACAGCTGTACGTCACGAACGTCGCGTCGAACTGGCATTCGAAGACCACCGTTTCTGGGATATCCGCCGTTGGAAGATTGGTAACGTGGTAGAGCAGATCTACGGTGTACACATCCGTAAGAACGGACCTACTTTCGAGTACACTCGCCAACTGGTGCAAAACCGTATCTGGAAAGACAAGATGTACCTGTACCCGATTCCACAGAATGAGACATTTGTTAATCCCAACTTGACTCAGAACCCGGGATGGGAATAACCAATATCTTCAAAATAAAGAAGTTTAACGAATGAATACTACGAAAATGACAAATAAATTAATATTAAATCTGTTGATAGGAGGAGGCTTGCTAGCAGGCCTCGCCTCCTGCGCGGACGAATCAATCTCCCTGAAGGATGTCAACTATCCTTTATACGAGCGCTTGGATACCGCCGGTTACCAAGGTTACGAACTGGTTTGGTCGGAAGAATTCGATCAAGACGGACGTCCAAATTCAGCTTATTGGAATTACGATGAAGGTTACATGCGCAACGAAGAGGCACAAGATTATCTGAAGGATGATCCTCGTACTTCACGCATCGAAGGTGGTGATTTAGTGATAGAAGCATTCAAGGATCCGCACGAAGGTATTAACAAATGGACAGGTGAACCCTATCATTTCGATTATTCATCTGCCGAATTGACTACCAAAGGCAAAGTAGACTTCCAGTATGGTCGTCTGGATATTGCAGCCAAAATACCTACAGGTCGTGGTGTATGGCCGGCTTTCTGGATGAGACCGACAGATGCTCTGGAAGGCAAATATGCTGAGATAGACATTATGGAATACGTATGGGGTAACACCGAAGACCATAACACGTATTATGTAACCCTGCATACGCAAGCTACCAACGACGGATTGGCTGAACGTTGGTCGGGTAATACTAGTTCACCTACACTTGAATCGAACTATCACCTCTACTCTTTGGTATGGGACGAAGAAATGATTCAGGTATTGTTTGATAACGAAGTTGTTTGTACTGCCGAGAAAGAAGAAGGTATGACACTCGATTACTGGCCGTTCGACCAGCCCTTCTACCTCATCATGAACATTGCCGTTGGCGGTGGATGGGGCGGTCAGTGGGGTATCGATGAAACCATCTTCCCGAAACAAATGAATGTTAAGTACATCCGCTACTATAAACCTATTGAAGTAAGCGTACCTGGTGGTGGTGATGGCAACGTAGACGACGGTGCCGAATATGTAGTTAACGGTGGCTTCGAAACCGATCTTGATGCTTCGATGCAGCCCAAGGTAGGTCCGCGTCAAGATATCGAATACGAAAATGCTCTGAACTTTGTAAACCGTTGGTGGGTGCTCAACCACAACACAGCTGCTTTAACTATAGATAAGACTACCGGTGCTGATGAAAGTAATCGTTCGATGAAGTATAGTAACAGTAAACTGGATAACTGGTGGAGTACTGATATGTCAATGTGCATCCAGAATGTACCGGCAGGTAAATATACACTCAGTTTCTGGGCAAAAAGTAACCAGACAGCTTCTCCTCTAGCTGTAAATCTGGCATTATGTGAAACAGAAGCTGACATGAAACTGCTCTACAAAGAATGGAAAGCCTTGGTAAAAGAAGACGGAAAAACTGTTATCAAACAAAAAGGATCCAGTGGTGACCTTTACTGTCTGAGTGCTGAAACTGTAGGAACAGAATGGAAACAATATTCAGTTACACTAGTGGGCACTTTAAATTAAACATCGTTCTTTGAAATCTTTGATAATCGCAT